>Ga0256405_10005654_pt1 | contig 21168 bp, 15 predicted proteins | sample RumenRJG_02DNA_FD_189096 | JGI IMG/M metagenome (GOLD analysis project Ga0256405, IMG submission 189096) | Bovine rumen microbial communities from Lethbridge, Alberta, Canada - RJG_02 | ecosystem: Host-associated > Mammals > Digestive system > Stomach > Rumen | place: Canada: Alberta... | reverse complement strand
ATTTAAAAAAATTTCAAAGTAGTAATCTCCATACAACATTTTTGACTTCAACAAAAAGGCCAGAAGGCGCTTAAACTGGGCGTCTTCTGGCTTTATAACTTCCTCTAACTGTCGAAAATGGGATTATAACTGAATTAAGTGCAAATGGCAATTCTGCGCTAAAAACGGACAGGCTGACATTCTGCGTCGTTACGTCACACCCTGACCAGGGTGTGACGGTAACGTTGCGTCCGGCGATTCCAATTTCGCTTCGCGAAACGCCGAACGCCGTAAAACTCCGGTTTTTGAGCGTTCCGACGCTCAAAAACACGTCGAATCTGGTGGGGGAGTGACTTGTAACTCTGCGTCAAAAATGACGGGTTGCTGCAAGCCATACCGTTACCGTACTCGCCCTACGAGGGGGCGTGTGCATGTAAGGCTGCCCGCATACAGCAACAATCGATCGAAATGCGTAACCATCACAGCTGTAATCCGACTGATTAGATATAAGAGCAAAAAATATTGCCGATGCAATATTTTTTGCTCCGGATGTTTTTGCCGCGGGGCGGCTGTAAACATCCTGTGATCGCATCGGAGAAATCTCCTCCGCGAATTTCTCCTCGCGTTGCCGCTCTGACGAGCGGATGGTCGGAAAGAGTGAAAAATCAGGCGTTTTGATATGTTGGATGCGCACGGATGCGGAACGGAAAATGTTGCCCTTAAGGGCAACCCGCATCCGGCGCGCAAGACTCGCTCGCGAGTCTTGAATAAGGCTGTTTGTACCGGAGCGCCACAGACAGTCCCGATGGCAGAGGTAATCCGCTGCCCCGCACTGCAGAGCGCTCCGGAATGGAGATCATGATGAAAAAAACGGAAAGCGGCAGAATCAGAAAGATCAAACAGGCTGCTGCCTGGGCGCTGACTCTGGCCTTTCTGCTCAGCGCCTGCGGGATGGCAAAGAACAGTCAGACCGTGTCTCAGAGCAGTTATGACGCCGGAGCCGGACAGGAGAATTACGCCTCTTATCGGGAAGACGGCGGTGAGTACGAGGCGGCAAGGGAAGAGGGCGCATCCGTGGACTATGTCGCGGAGGCCGAGCCGGCAGCGGACGCAGCCGCCGCGGAAAAAAGCGCGGGCGATGCCGGGGAAGAGACAGCCGGCGGGGAGCCGGCGGACCTGCTCTCTGAGAACCGAAAGATCATTTATTCGGGCAATGTCTCTCTTCAGACGCTGGAGTACGATCAATCTGCAAAGAGTATCCATGACAGGATCAGTCAGAGCGGCGGTTTTATTGAGAGCGAGGATACCAGCAATGATGACCCCTACTGGTACTATAAGGACCGGACGGGCTCCTCTGCCAGACGCACGCGCCGTTACCTCAATATCACTGCCAGGATTCCCGCGGACAAGTTTGATTCCTTTATGGAGGAACTGAAAAACGACGGACAGGTGATCAACACATCTGTTAATGCCCGGAATATCAGTGTTTCCTATGCCACGCATGACGCTTCCCGAAAAGCCCTGGAGATCGAGCAGGCACGTCTGTTGGAGATGATGGACAAGGCGGAGACGATCGAGGAGATGATCTCGGTCGAGAAGCGCCTGACGGAAGTGGAGCGGGAGCTCGGAGATGAGAAGACGACTCTTTCCGAAATGGACCGGGACGTGAATTTTTCCACGGTCTATATAAGCCTTGAGGAAGTGTTTGAATATTCTGAGTCAGTTGTGGAAGTTACCTATGGAGAACGTCTGAAGAGAGCTTTCAATAGCGCAATCGACGGATTTGTAGATTTCTGGGGAGAACTGGTCCTGTTCATTGTGGGGACATTCCCCTTCCTGATCATGCTGGCCGTCATCGTCGTTTTGATCGTGAAGCTCGTCAGACGCGGCAATAAGCGCAGACTGGAAAAGCGCGCCGCCAGGGAAGAGGCTCGCAGAACAGCGGGAACAGCCGGGGACCCCGTCGGGTTCACACCGCCCATCTCTCCCGCGCCACAGGCGGCGGAGGAGAAGACGGCAGAAGATAATGATGAGAAACCCGAATAAGTAAGAAATCGGGACAAATAACAAATCCGAATAAGTAAGAAACCGGGCATGGAATACAGGTCCGGAATGCAGGGCGGAGCCTGATGCAGATCTGCATCGGGCTCCGCCTGTCTTTGCTGCGGGCTTACGAGCAATCATACAGCGGGAGCGCCCCGCCGAAATAGTGATGCACAAAAGGCGCATTTTTTTCAGCGGGGTATGAACACTGTCCACTGAGGTTAAGGAAATTTTATAAAAGAGGGTGCTCATTCATTGTTCAACATATGGTATAATCCTCTTACACTTCAAAGACGTGTGATAAAGAGAGGAGGATGACAATGATCAAGATTGTATCAAAAAACCTGATCAGAGAAGATAAAGTAGACGAATTCAAAAGCCTCATGAAGGAACTGGTGGAGAAATCCTCTGCCGAGGAAGGAAATATTCACTATTCCCTGAACGTGAGCAGGGACAACCCCAGGATGTTTGCTTTTATCGAATTCTGGCGCGATCAGGAAGCGATTGACAAGCACAATGCCACAGAGCACTTCCAGAGGCTCGTACCGATGATGCGCGACATGAGAGAGGATTCCGTCCTTGACATCTTTACAGAGGTGGAGTTCTGACCGCCGGCCGAACATACGGCAGCTATGGATGATGATCGTATTTCGTTCAGATGATTCATATGTTCCTGCATGTATATTCTGCTCGGGATGCCAGACGGAGAAATCTTATCATGGGAAATAAAATCAATACAAATCCGGACCTGCAGGGGCTGACGGAAGAACAGCGTCTTGCCGAGCGTCGGAAACGCCGTGCGCAGCAGCGCATACGGCGTGAAAAGGCCCTGCGGCGGCAGAAGATTCTGGCTCTGACCCTGGCAGTCCTTTTCATCACCCTGTTCGCAGGCGAAAAGATCCTCATGCACAAGGCGTGGGCACAAAGCCCGCTCTCAGAAAAAGTGCTTGCCTACAAAGGTACGGTCAAAAAGTACGCTAAGCGCGAAAAGATCGAACAATATACCGATGTTCTTCTTGCCATCATGATGGCGGAGACAAAGGGAGAGCACAAAGATGTCATGCAGTCCAGTGAATCCAAGGGCCTTGAGAGAAATTCCCTGGGTCCGGAGGAGTCCATCGAACAGGCATGCATCTATTTTTCGGCGCTTGTCAAAATCGCCCATAATCTGGAGATAGAGGATGACAAAGCCCTGATCCAGGCTTATAATTTCGGCCCGGGTTATCTTACTTATGTTGCAAAGCACGGAAAGAAGCACAAGGAATCTCTTGCGATCGAATTCGCCAAGGAGCATTCCGGCGGGCAGAAGATCCGTTATATGCACGTTTATGCCATCAAAAAGAACGGCGGATGGATCTATAAATACGGCAATATGTTTTATGAGGCAGTCGTAGAACAGTACCTGTGACCGGAATCGGGATAGAAAAGCAGGCGCAACCTATGCATATGAGCAGTATGCATAGATTGCGCCTTATTATTTGCTCTTCCTTTGTGCAATTTCTGCATTTTTATTGTGTGTTTCTTGGAACAAACATTGTTTCAGAGAAGGTTTTTCAGTATAATTTTAGATAGTTTAAAAAAGGCAGATCAGGCTTGAAGCGGCATAAAGCGGGCACGGACGCCTGCAGTGGATCTCTGGCCTAAGCGGCAGATTCCTGCAGATCCGGCTCTGCTCTATGAAGCTTACGGCTTCACAGATCCAGACTCTATTAACCAGGAAAATGCAAAGGAGAATCAGCATGAGTTATCAGGAGCAGTACAGACAGAAACTGGTCAGTGCGGCGGACGCAGCTGCCGTTGTGAAATCCGGTGACTGGGTTGACTACGCATGGACAGCGACGACCCCCAGGGCGGTGGATAAGGAGCTCGCAAAGCGCCTTCCCGATCTTTATGATGTCAACTTCTACGGCGGCATTCTGATGCATGAGCCGGAGATTTTCAAAATCGAGGATCCCGCGGCACATATGACATGGAACAGCTGGCATATGGGCGGCATCGAGCGCAAGGCGGTTGCCAAGGGATTCAGCTTCTACTGCGCACTGAAGTATTCCGAACTTCCCCGCTATTATCTGGAAAATGTAAAGAACATCGATGTCGCGATCATGCAGGTCGGTCCTATGGATGACAAGGGTTACTTCAACCTTGGACCCAGCGCCAGCCATGCATACGCTGTCATCCAGGTTGCCAAGAAGGTCATCGTCGAAGTCAATGAGAGCATGCCAATCTGTCTCGGTGACCGCAGCGCCTATGTCCACATCGACGATGTCGACATGATCGTTGAGACCGACAACGAGCCCATCGATGCATTCCCGCCCGCAGCACCCGGCACAGAGATCGACCAGGCTGTCGCGAAACTCGTCGTTGAGCGTATTCCGGACGGCGCCTGCCTCCAGCTCGGTATCGGCGGCATGCCCAATGCCATCGGCAAGATGATCGCAGAGTCCGACCTCAAGGATCTGGGTATCCACACCGAGATGTATGTCGATGCATTCGTCGACATCGCAGAAGCCGGCAAGATCACCGGTGCGCACAAGAATTTTGACCGCGGCCTGCAGACCTTTGCTTTTGGTGCCGGTACAAGGAAGATGTACGACTATCTCAACAATAACCCCGAGATCAAGTCCGCTTCTGTTGACTATGTCAACCACTACGACAGAGTCTCCAAACTTGACAACTTCATCTCCATCAACAACGCGATTGATATCGACCTTTACGGGCAGGTCAACGCGGAGAGTGCAGGTACCAGACAGATCTCCGGTGCCGGCGGCCAGCTTGATTTCGTCCTCGGCGCCTATGGATCCAGAGGCGGCAAGACCTTCATCTGCATGTCCTCCACATTCAAGAACAAGGACGGCAGCCTTGCCAGCCGCATCCGTCCCACTCTTGCTCCCGGCAGCATCGTGACGGACGCCCGTCCCAACACAATGTATGTCGTGACTGAGTACGGCGCAGTCAACCTCAAAGGTCTCAGCTCCTGGCAGGCAGCCGAGGCTCTGATCAGCATCGCGCATCCTGATTTCCGCGACGAGCTGATCGCCGAGGCAGAGAAGATGCATATCTGGAGACGCAGCAATAAGCGCTGATCTTTGATCCCTTACCAGGGGAAATGGATGTTACATCAATCGGATCCATTTGCAGACAGCAGCCTTTCCGCCTCTGTTTTTCGGGGGAAAACAGGGGCGGGAAGGCTCTTTTCAGTTATATGCGGATGAACTAAAACAAAGACCTGATGGGGGATAGATATGGACCTTGCTTCATTACTGACACAAATCGACGATATATTGTATACATGGCTGCTGATCTACCTTCTGGCAGGGAGCGGCATTTATTTTTCGATCCGCACACGTTTCGTACAGATCAGACGCTTTAAGGACGCCATGAACTGTATGCTTGAAAAAAAGGACGGAGACAAAGGTGTTTCCTCTTTCCAGGCCCTTATGATTGCAACGGCTTCCCGTGTAGGTACGGGAAATATGGCGGGTGTTGCCATGGCGATCATCTTCGGAGGTCCGGGCGCTGCATTCTGGATGTGGCTGATGGCGATCCTCGGATCGGCTTCCGCTTTTATTGAGAGTACACTTGCCCAGATTTACAAAAAGAAAGAGGGTGCTTCCTTTAAGGGCGGTCCGGCCTACTATATAGAGAGAGCGCTTCACGCGCGCTGGCTGGGAATCATTTTTGCCATTTCCCTGATTGCGACATTTGCCTTCGGCTTTAACGGACTGCAGGCGTATAACATTGTTTCTGCCTTTGATGTCTATGTGGAAGATCTTCAGAGCAGTATTCTCCCCACGGTGATCGGTGTGATCCTTGCCCTCGCTGCCCTTATTATTTTCTTTTCGGGGGACATAATCGGAAAGATTTCTTCTGTCCTGGTACCGGTCATGGCAGGTCTGTATATTCTGATCGGACTCTTTGTCATCATCACCAATATCACAAGACTTCCGGGCGTTTTTGCCATCATTATGAGGGACGCCCTTAACTTTAAAGCCATCTTCGGAGGATTTACAGGGTCCTGTATGGTGCTTGGCATTAAGCGCGGACTGTTCTCCAATGAGGCAGGTATGGGGTCCGCGCCGAATGCTTCGGCATCCGCGACAGTCAGCCATCCCGCAAAGCAGGGACTTGCGCAGATCATCTCTGTTTATATTGACACGCTGCTGATCTGTTCTACGACTGTCTTTCTGATCCTCCTCACCGGTGACTGGGCAGACAGCGGATACTCCGGCATTCCACTTCTGCAGCAGTGTGTCGCCAGAGTTATCGGCCCGATCGGCATCCATTTTGTAACAGTCATCGTGTGCCTCTTCGCATTTACCTCCATCATTGGCAATTATTTTTATGCGGAGGCCAATATTCTGTTTATCACCAAAAACAAAATGGTCATGACGATTTTCCGGATCGCGGCAGCCATCATGGTCTTTATCGGTGCAGGCAACAGTCTGGATGTTGCCTGGAGCCTGGCGGATATCACGATGGGCCTTGAAGCGGTTGTCAATATTATCGCGATCCTGCTCCTGGGCCGCATTGCCTTTGCAGCCCTTGACGATTATGAGAAGCAGAAAGAGGCCGGCCTGGATCCCGTCTTCCATGAGAGCAATATCGGTCTCCATGATACCGATGTATGGAAGGATCCTCGGTAATAAACCGGAAGATGCGCATTTGCGCGTAGGAAAATATGTCGCTGACACGACCGTGCCCGGCGCGAGCGTCTCGCATGCGGGACGCTTTTTTATGGGGAATGCAGGGAATACGAATTCGGGTTTTGCAAAAAAAGAACTATGCAATTTGTCTAAAAAAGTCTGTAAATTCGAACAATTTAAAGAAAATAGATAAATTTATTGACAATTCGGCTCAAAATGATATAATAGTTACATCAAACAGATAGACGTTTCCCGGGTAAACAAATACAATCGACAATTGAAACTGTTGTTAAGTCAATGAGCAATTGGTTGTTTGTAAACGTCTTGAAGTATTTTTTTTCATAAGGCCGGTTTCGACCAGCCTGCATGGTAGCAATGGAATCCAGGTAAAGGAGGTACGGTCCGAAGTACAACTAAATTTTTACCACCAATGCAACCAGTAACGATCTTTTTTCAAAGCAACTGTTAAAATCCAGGAAAGGAAGGTACGGACCAATTATCTAAGAAATCTTAGCACTATAAAGTTCGTATCGAAAATCATCTGATTACTGCAGATCGTTCGTGAAGGGGCAGGTAAATTTGCAATAACAACGTGATTTATGTATTTTTCAGATAACGAATTTCACTGATGGGATGTCGACCCCACAATGATTTTTGTGAAGCAGCATCGGAGAATCACAAACCGGATGACGTGAAGAAGTGATTAGTCGGAACATTGATCCGCTGGTGTGATTTCAGAAGATGGAGAAGATAGATAAATCTGCATGATCAGAATGGTTTTCCAGAGAGTCACTGAATAGTAGATCAACACTAAGTGAACCAGCACATCCATATGTGGTGAAAGACGTTCCGGGTACCTTCTGCAGACGAGAAATGCAGGAGAGAAATTAGTTGATATCGATCCAGTCTCTCAAAAATTACAGAAAACGGAGGTAAGCACCGTTGGACAAGAATTCATGAGAAGGGATGTTGATCGCAGGCAGGACATGCCGCACAACATCCCTTCTCTGATTTTGCGGATAATCACAGTTCTTTAGGATTTCCCAATTTTGAGTAAACAGAAAGCACGGGACAATGGAGTCAGCCGGGAGAAGAATCCCTGTTGACTCCATTTTCTTTTCTCTTCACAAAAGATTCGTTTTATTTACACGATTGCGATATTTTCTTTGAGGTGTAAATCTGGTATATTTACCGGATAAGAAATCATGTCATTTGGAAAAACAGGAGACAAATCTTATGTGTGGAATTTGCGGATTTACCGGTAACATTACGGGATGGACATCCGGGGAAAATACAGGAGCGGCACAGCAGAATCGTGCTTCGGATACAGTGAAAGTGCAGATCGCAGGCAAGGCGGAGAACGCGGAGGGCAGGAGTCAGGTCCTGACCAATATGATGAACAGGATCATCCACCGCGGACCGGACGGAGGCGGCCAGTATATTGACAGCGGAATCGCAATGGGATTCCGGCGTCTGTCGATCATCGACCTCAAGGGCGGCGATCAGCCCATGGCGACGGCGGACGGGAGCAGGATCATTTCTTTTAACGGAGAGATCTACAACTATCGGGAGCTGCGTGAGGATCTGAAGATCAAGGGACACACCTTCCTGACAAATTCAGATACGGAAGTGCTGCTTCACGGATTTACAGAGTACGGACCGAGGATCCTGAACCGCCTCAGGGGCATGTTCGCGTTTGTGATCTGGGATGCGCGCAAAAAGGAGCTTTTCGGTGCCAGGGATATGTTCGGCATCAAGCCTTTTTATTATGCGCAGATCGAGGGAAACTTTGTCTACGGCTCCGAGATCAAGAGCATCCTGGAGTACCCCGGATATGACAGGCAGGTCAATCTGCAGGCGCTCGAAGAGTATATGTCATTCCAGTATTCTGTGCTCCCTGAGACCTTCTTCAAGGGTATCTTCAGGCTGCCGGCAGGACATTACCTGGTCTGGAAAAACGGAAAGATCAGAACCCGCAGGTATTTTGATCCTATGCTTACTCCCCGCTCCCTGGATGAGAAGAGCGATGCCGGCAGAAAGAAAAAGAACGCCGCGGCCGGCGGAAAGAAAGATGCCGCGGCCGGCGGAAAGAAGAGAGCGGACTCCGCGCACAAGAGGCTGGTCAACGAAATCGACCGCGCAGTGCGGGAATCTATCAAGTACCACATGGTGAGCGATGTGGAAGTGGCTTCACTCCTGTCCAGCGGCGTGGATTCGTCCTATGTCGCCGCCAACTTCGGCGGATCAAAGACCTTTACGGTCGGCTTTGACTACGAGACCTACAACGAGATCCCCTACGCGGAGGCGCTCTCGAAAGAGGTCGGTATTGAAAACTACAGCAAGATCATTACGACAAAGGAGTACTGGGAGGAGTTCCCCAGGATCCAGTATTATATGGATGAGCCCCTTGCGGATGCCTCTGCCGCAGCCCTCTATTTTGTCGACCGGGAAGCCTCGAAACATGTCAAGGTCATTCTTTCCGGAGAAGGGTCCGATGAACTGTTCGGCGGCTATGTGATCTATCATGAACCCCTGTCTCTCAACGGCTATCAGAAGCTTCCTCAGGGCCTGCGCCGGGCGGCAGCCAAAGCGGTCTCCGGCATTCCCGGCCATCCAAAGGGCAAAGGCTTTATTCTGCGCGGATCCAGATCCGTAGAAGAGCGTTTCATCGGCAATGCCAATGTTTTTTCAGTAAAACAGAGGAATAAAGTGCTGCGGTACGTCTCCCCGCAATCTGACCCCAGGAAGCTGACCGCGCCATATTACAGGAGGGTGAAGGATCTTACGGACACAGAGAAGATGCAGTATATCGACCTCAACTTCTGGCTGCAGGGAGATATTCTACTCAAGGCTGACAAGATGAGTATGGCCCACGGGCTGGAGAGCCGTGTTCCCTTCCTTGACCGGGGCGTGTATATGGTTGCAAAGGATCTTCCTCTGGAGGAGAAGATCAGCGAGACCAACACCAAGACGGCTTTCCGCGAGGCGGCACACCGTTATCTGCCCGCCGCGGCGGCCGAGAAAAAGAAGCTGGGATTCCCCGTGCCGATCCGGATCTGGCTTCGCCAGGACAAATATTACAATATCGTAAAAAAGGCTTTCTGCAGCCCGGAAGCAGAGAAGTTCTTCCATACGGCAGAGCTGATGAAACTCCTGAATGCCCATCGTGCCGGCAAAGAGGACTACAGCCGCCATATCTGGAACGTCTACACCTTCCTGGTGTGGTACCGCCAGTACTTTGTACCGGGCGCCTGCGCCGTGACGATCGAAGATGAGCTTGCCATGGAGCATATGCACGAAGATAAAAACCGTGCCGCCTGCAGCAGCCTGTAAACAGCAGTCTGTTCATTCCGTGAGTGACCGGGCGGCCCGCCGCGTGACCGGATCAGACAGGGGGACAGGCAGTACGATATGTGACCTTTTAAAAAATGGGAGCAGGCAGCGCGGCACTTGACCAGGACACTTGATCAGGACACTTGACCAGGAAGGCCGGGTTGGTAAAAGACAGTTGCCTTTTAAGAAATTGTGTGGGAAAATAAAAAGGATCTGTACATTGATTCTTTGGGCGCAATGAAAAAAGCCAGGGAGGTAAGATATGGAAATTGGAACTGTTATAGGCCTTGCGGCATTCGGTGTTATGGCACTCATCGCAGTTCTGGTGGGAATCATCGCGGCAGTTTCTACAGTATCCGGGATTGATACACGCGATAATGACGGAGACTGATCAAGTACGAGAGTGACAGCCTTGCGAAAAAAGGATTATTTGCGATGCGTAAAAAAGACCGGTTTCCCTGTAAAAAGGGGTGCCGGTCTTATTTTGCGCAGCGTGAATTGCAAAAGTAAACGCAGGTGCAGGACTAAATGCAACTGCCACTTTAAAAGTTAAGTAAAATCAATAGTTTCAGACGCCAAAATAGCGTATTATTGTTATAATTGTAGTAACTTCCCTCAAAAAAACCTGTTTTTAGACATCCGAAAAAGACCGCTGGAAATTCAGAGTGCGAGACTGAATGCTACCGGCCGCATTGAAAAATGTGAAAAGTCGCTTCCAGTCTGACAGCAGATTTTGAGAGAGAGGTTAACGGTTATATCTTATCAGCTTAGGCGTCAGGTTCACTTCATCGGGTGGTATCGGCTTAAGCTGAATTTTTTTTAAAACATCTTCGCCCAGTGTTTTTTCAGCCACCTGGTAAGCTGTTTTCCCATCAAGGCTTTTCCTCGGAGTGGAATTGATATGGTTCACAATGAGGTTGACATCCCATTGTGTAAGGAACTCGAAAGATGTTTTTTTAGGGAGCACCATACGCAGCATCGTGTGTACATTTTCCACACCGGGTTTCTGACAGCTGCGCATAGCGTCACAATAATAGATGCTCGTCCTGACAATGCCCTCGATACCGTTTTCCAGAGAATCCGGATCCCCGAATTCTGTACCGCGGTCTGAATGAAGGTTCAGTTCTGTGCCATCCGGAATCGTTTCAAAGGCTTTGTCTATCATCGTAGTAACCATGCCAAGCAAACGAGCTTGTGATTGTAATGAAAACCTCGGTTTCGCAGCCCTTGCGTTACCCTGCGGTAGCCATATCTCCCTTTGTTCTCGGTTACAATGGTGCAAATCTCTTCTCTCAGTTCCGCATACTTGTCCGGCTCCTTCTGCTTCTTCGTGTAGTAATAATATGTGCTGCGAGGGAGACCGGCGGCGTCTAGCAACAGCGACAGTTTGTATTCATGCCTCAGTTCCCATATTACTTTGGCTTTCTCTCTTGCCGTACCCTATCGGCAACCAAGGCATTCAATTTTTTTAGGTATGCATTCTCGGCTCTCAGGCGCTGTACTTCCGCCAGAAGGTTTTCTTCCACACCTCGCGGTAATTGCTTTTTGTCCCTTCTTTACTCTTTCGTCCCCGCCGCTCGATGTACAGGCCTTCCGGGCCTTCCTCAAGGTAGATTCGTTCCCATCTTTTGGAACGGTCATTACTCAAGCCGTATAAACGACCCGCTTCCCTGTGACTCAGTTTTTCTCGCCACAGCGTTTCTACAACTTCTTTTTGAAGTCCCCTGTATGTCTTTTTGGTACTCATTTTGGCATATAGCAACACCCCATTCGTTAGTAGTATACCATACTGTCTAACAAATGGGGTGCTGTTCACCGGAATGACACAGAAGTGCTACACGTTGTATCATTGTTATACTTATTTTTTCGAAAAAATTCAAAAGCCATTTTGCACAAAAAACTACTCGCTATTTTTTGTGATAAAATAATAGCTAACATGCTTAAATTCAGCACATTTCAGAAAAAACGCGAACAATCGGACGCTTTTTACTTTATGAAATATCCAGTGAAACTCCCCAACTGGAATTCCGATCCGGGCGTCCCCGGCAATTCATATTCTCTCAATTGATGCGGAAATTCCCCAATACCTCTTCCATCTTGCGGATGTTCCCGACGACATACTCCTTCTGGCGGATCGCTAGGCTGACATATAGGCTGTCAATCAGAGAAAACTGCGCCACACGCGGCGAGACAAAAAGCTGATCCGGAGAGTACAGCTCCAGGCAGACATCCGAAACCGCTTTGACCGGTGTGTTCGGATATCCTGTGATCCCAATGGTCTTTGCCCCCTGCTGCTGTGCCGTGCCAAGTGCGGAAACAATTTCGCGCGTTTTGCCGGTATGCGAGATGCCGATCATCACTGTGTCGGGATTACAGTGGCTTGCGGCAATCTGCATCAGATGGGAATCCGTCAACGCCTCCGCCCGGATGCCGATTCTCATCAGCCGGATATAAAAGTCGTCCGCAATAGTAGCCGATGCGCCGATCCCAAGCACCGTGATGCATTCCGCCGCACTGAGGATCTCCACAGCCTGTGTAATCTTTTCAAAATCCAGCAAATCAACAGCCCTCTCCAGCGTATCAATATTTCTGGAAAATACATTTTTCGTAATGGATTCGACCGTGTCCGTTTCAGACAGATCTTCAAAAATCGTCCGAACGGATTTCGGCGCATATTTTGCTAGCATCAGCTTCATTTCCGAAAAACCAGAACAGCCGATCATCTTCGAAAATCGAATAATACTCGATTCTGCGATGTCAAGCTCATCTGCCATCTGTTGAATACTGATCGATGTACTGCGTACCGGATCGTTCAATATATAGTCTGCAATTTTGCGTCCAACCTTTGAAAAAGTCGAATATTGCGCCTGAATCGCCGCATATGGATTGTTCTGCAACCAAATCACCTCAAAACTAACGCTTTCTTTGCTCAATATTATATCATATTTTCTTGTGTTTGTATTGGAAGGAACAAAGGTTTATATAGTTTGCACAAAATCGAATAATATTCTTTTTATAATATGCATAATTGAATTTTATTCGATTTAATGCTATGATTATTTCGTCGAAGGGAGTCACATATCTGTTCTCTGAGTCTGTCCGGACAACCACTCAAAAACTCTTATGGCCGTAACTCTTAACAATAATAAAAAGAAAGGATGATAGAATTATGGCAAGCCCAAATCCTACATTTTCCGGCGATAAGGAATTTGAAAAAATTCATCTGTTAGAAAAGTTCTCCTATGGTATGGGGGACGTTGCGTGCAACATCGTCTATGCATTGACCTCCTCTCTGTTAGTCTACTTTTACACCAACGTCGTCGGCATTGGCGTTGGTATCGTCGGTTCCATCATGTTGGCATCCCGTCTGTTCGACGGTGTATCCGACGTTGTCATCGGGCATCTAATCGACCGGACCCATTCCAAACATGGAAAATCCAGAGCTTGGATCCTATGGATGATGGTTCCCTATGCAATTTCGGCAATCCTATTGTTTACCGTACCGGATTCCACTGAACTCGTCAAGGCAATCTATGTATTTATCACCTATAACCTCTGCACCACCGTTGTATACACCGCGCTCAACCTGCCGTATGCAACGCTGGCTACCCTGATGACCCGCGACACCGATCAGCGCGCTGTCATCAACTTGTTCCGCACCGGCATGTCCGCTCTCGGAAACATGGTCATCACTGCAGTTACCTTCCCGCTGGTCACCCTGCTCGGCGATACGCAGCAGGCTTGGATCGAACTCTCCTTCGCCTACGGTATCATTGCAATCCTCATGCTGTCCTTCTGTTTCCACAACTGCCACGAGCGCGTCAAGGAAACCACCAAGACCAAGGACGGCAAAAAGGTCCCTATCCTGCTCGGCATCAAGCTGTGCCTCACGAACAAGTACTTTATCATGTTCTTCTTCCTCGCCGTATTCCTCGCGTTCTATGAAACAGTTACCGGTACTTGCAACGCATACTATGCGCAGTATATCCTCGGCGACCGCAACCTGACCGCTGCGCTTTCTTCCTTTGAGTCGATTCCGCAGATTGTCACCGTCCTTGTCCTTGCCCCGTTCATCGCAAAGCTTGGCAAGCGCAATGTCGCCCTGATCGGCGCAGCAGTCGCTGTCATCGGCACCGTCACTCTGTTCTTTGCTCCCAGCGTATTGAACTTCGCTTTATTTGCTTGTGTCATGAGAGGTATCGGAAAAGGGTGCTTCCGTGGTGTAAAATATTCTATGTTAGCTGACGTTATTGAGTATGGCGCATGGAAGACCGGTATTCGTGTCCAGGGCCTAATGGTCTCTGCTTCCACAGCCGGTCAGAAGTTTGGCTCCGGTATGACCTCTGCAATCTTTGGCGCGCTGATGACGATGGTTGGCTTTGCCGGCACGGAAACCATCAACGCACTCCAGTCCACTATGCTGATTCGAATTTACATTATCGGAAATATCATCGCTTGGGGCGGCATCGGCATCCTGCTGCTGTTCTACAAGTTGGATAAGATCTATCCGCAGATCATTACCGAGATGAAGCAACGCGAGGCTGCTGAAGCTGCCAACCACTAACCCTTATCTCTATTCCATATTGGGCGTCAGCCGGCTTCTCTCTCGCCTGTTGACGCCCGTCCATACAAAATAACCAGAAAGGTGATTCCTATGAAAGCACTCTCTTACGATGAACGGATTCGTCTGGGCAATCAGGTTCCTGAACTGGGCCAATTTAAGGTAATAGAACAAATCCCGCAATATCAGATCTGCGAAGTACATAACCTTGTTCCAGCGCCGGACGAAACGCCAGCAACATTAAAGCACGTCGTTTTCAATATCGAACGCGGCGTCACATTACATGAAACTATCGACTTCCTCAACATGTGCCCTGATCTAACGGACATCGATATCATCTATGCCAACGAACTGGACGACGGCGCAGTCCGCTCCGGCCAAAAAAATGTCGCGTTGGAAATTGCCAAGGCAACCGGAATGAATTACGCTTACGGTCTGGAATTTATCGAGTTGGTCAATCCGGATGACGAAAAGGGCTTCCATGGAAACGCACTGTTCTCGCGCTGGCCGATCAAATGGGCAAAGGCAGTCCATATGCCGGAGCAATACAACTGGTACTTTGACCGTCAGAAGCGGATCGGCGCACGTGTCGCGATCCTCTGCGCCCTGGACATCGGCGGCAGAGAAATCGGCGCGGTGTCCGTCCATCTGGAAAACCGCACTGACAGTGCAGGCCGCGCCGCTCAGATGGCCGCAGTCTATGAGGAAATCGAGCGCTCTTTTTCTCCGGAAACTCCGGTCATGATCGGCGGAGATTTGAACACCAACACATTTGACGGAAACAACATTCCGGAATTTACCGAGCTGTTCAACAACCCGGAAAAGCTTCAACAGCATATGGACGCTGTGGAACAATACGAAGCTGCCCTTCCGCAGGCAGAATCCCACGGCTTTGCCTACCGGGAATTCAGCAGCAAGGAGGGGACCCGTCGCAAACCGATGCCAAACGGAGCGTGTATGCTGCTCAAGCTCGACTGGCTGATGGCGCGTGGTATGACGTGTGTATCACACGGAACCATTTCCACTGAAACAAAGGACTGCACATGGGCTGCGCCGGACAGCGCGCTGGCAAAATTTAACGGACCGGAGCTGTCGGATCACAATGCCTGCTGGGCAAGATGTGAATTGATCTAAAATCCGAAAGAGGTGCCACTGTGAGTGAGGTATTGGAGTATCTGCGAGAATTTAACACGGTATCTGTTGCATTGAGGGTTGCCCGTGCAGAGCGTTATCTAAAAGAGCGTAACCGGGTATCCTAGATATTTACAACGGGACAGTTGAACCAAAATTTTGGAACACGCAACGGTCAACTCCCGTGTGCTCTTTGTTGCAGTGGGAGAATCAAGCCCATCTGCACACCATATTATGTAGAGGAAGGGTCTTAGGAATGAAGCTTCTTGAAGAAAAGTATGAGTGGACTCCTTGTGATTCGCAGACCGATGAATCGTTCTGTTTCTGCGTCCCGGACAACATTCAACAAATACAGATTCGATTTGAATTTTCTCCTGGAAAAGAAGAAGATCCTGCACTCTGTCTGCCCCCGATTCAAGAGGCATTGAATCGATATTATGACAGCTATCCAAGAGAAATGCAGCCGATGAATGAAGACAGCTTTATGCCGATTAAAAATCTGATTACAATTTCTTTGGATAAGGACGACATATGCTGGTACTGGATGAACAGGGCTATACGGATTGGAGAGGCGTGCAGCCAGAGGGGATCGGCGCGGCAATCGCTTCCATTCATCAGAATCAGGGAATCGTAGGAATCGCCCACCCGTTTGCTCTGGACAATCCAATCAATACCGGCTATCATTGGCGTTTTCAAATTTCCGATTGGGAATCGGTGGACTTTTTGGAGGTATGGTCCCGAGACAATGCTCCCTGCAAAATTCAAAGCTATCGTGCGCTCCGGCTTTGGGAGACACTCTTGAATCGCGGCTGTCATACTACCGCAACGAGTGGAAGAGATTGGCACCGTGAAGATACATATCATTACGGTCATACTTATGTATTAGTAGAAAAACTCACAAAGGAAGCTGTTTTACATGCGATAAAACGGGGACAAATATGCTTGGCGGCAGGGCCGCTCCTGACGATGAAAGGAATCTGTGCAGAGGGCACAGAGGTACAAATTGGGGATACGATTGATGCAGGAAAACTGGAAATCGTATTAGAACTGGACTCCGAAACGATGCCAAATGATTGGGAAAAAGAGGCCGTTACCGCAAAGGAAATTCAACTGATACAGAATGGTCAAATTCTTTGTCAGTTCGCTCCAAAAGCAAGACAGAAGATTTCTGTAGAAGTAACCTCGGGTTGGCTCCGCGAGGATCTGATCGGAGAGTTTTATGGAAAAAAGGATCAGAAAATTGCACTGACCAATCCAATATATATCAAATAGAAAACGTAAAATTGCAGGAAGGAACGAATGTGCCGGAAGAATAAAAGCAATACCGCGTAATTTGGCAAGAGCAATTTTGTCCGGAAAAAAGGTGTCCGAATGCGGCGCAGAGACAGAGAAATGCTGACAGCATTATAGGTTCTGTAACAAAGTTCGGACGCTGTTTTTCCAGAGAGGGCTTTCAACACCGTTGTGCGGGAGAGGAAAAGCCCTCTGCAAATTCCTTCTATCATATTTTGAGGTCTGCAAAGGAAGTATCATATGCTGATTTATTTAACACAGGGAATTGCAGAAACGAATTCTGCTGCGACAACCATCATTTCGATTGCGGTTATGCTGTTTTTAGGGTTTGCCACGACACGGCTGACCGAACCGCTTCGACTGCCCAATGTCACGGCGTATATTCTGGCCGGCATTTTGATCGGCCCCTACTGCCTGAATCTCATTCCCACTAGCGTGATTGCAGGGACGGATTTTCTGTCGGATATCGCGCTTGCATTCATCGCATTCAGTACCGGTGAATTTTTCACAATTTCTGCGCTGAAGAAAAATGGCTTGAAGGTTGTGCTCATTACAATCATGGAGGCTTGTCTGGCTACCGTTTTCGTATTCATCGTAACCTACTGCATCTTGGGAATCGATTTGGTGTTCTCTATCGTGCTGTCCGCATTGGCTTCTGCCACGGCGCCGGCGTCTACGGTGATGACGATCCGTCAGACCGGAGCGCATGGAGATTTCGTCGATACGCTGCTGCAGGTCGTGGCGCTGGATGACGTTGTGGGATTGATCGAATACAGTGTTGCCATCTCTCTTGCCCTTGCCGTCACCATGGGTTCATCCCATCTGGGAGTCATCAATATTGTCAAACCCATTGTGATCAACATTGCCGTCCTACTTCTTGGCGGTCTGTTTGGCGTATTTTTAAAGCTCTTGATGCCACAAAAGCGGTCCAAGGATAACCGGCTTATCATTTCTGTTTCTTTGCTGTTCGCGTTTTGTGGTATTTGCGCAATATTGGATGTATCGCCGCTGTTGGGCTGTATGTCTATGGGAACCGTTTACATCAATATTACCGGAGATGGAAAGCTGTTTAAGCAGTTGAACTACTTTACACCGCCGATCTTATTGCTGTTCTTTGTGCGGTCCGGCGTGTCCTTCCAATTGGATGCGTTGGTAAACACATCGGTGGCAGTGGGGAACACGCCGCTGCTTGTTGTCGGTATCGTCTATTTCCTTACCCGAATCGTCGGCAAATACGCCGGTGCATTTGGAGGGTGCTGGCTGAGCGGAAAGCGAAAGGAAGTGCGCAACTATCTGGGACTTGCATTGATTCCGCAGGCCGGTGTGGCGATTGGCCTGGCGGCATTGGGAGCGCGGACCTTGGGCGGAGAAACCGGCGTAGCGTTGGAAACCGTGATTTTGGCGTCCAGTATTCTGTATGAATTGATCGGCCCCGCCTGCGCGAAACTGTCGCTGTACTTGTCGAAATCCTACTCAACCAAGCTGGAAGACCTTGTTCCGACGGAGGAAGTGGACGATAACGGAGAACAGAAAAGTGCCGTGGAACTGCTGATCGAGCGAATTCAGGCGATTCAGACAGAAATACCTCACATGACGGTGTCGGATGAAGAACAGGCATTCCTGGAAGCGGCGGAAGAACAGATTGCCGCTCTCAGCACAATTCATACCGGTGCAGTTCGCAACAGGAGGAGTATGTTATGATACAGGATTATCTTGCTCATTTGTTGGGACCATGGGCAATGGAGCTCAATACCGGCTCCGTGATTCTTCGCATCGCGTTGTCGGTGGTGTTAGCCTCCGTCGTGGGATGTGAACGCTCCAGCAAGCGGCATTCTGCCGGATTGCGTACGTTTATTATTGTCTCTCTGGCATCTACCACATCTGCCATTGTGGAAGTTTTTCTGCTTGGAATCGGGTGTATGTCTCCTTGGATTACGGCAGCGACGGTGATCGGATCTGCCATGATTTCTGGATACTCGGTATTGTTCAGCTCCAAAGGTCAAATCAAAGGTCTGACCACATCCGCCGGTCTTTGGGCGTGCGGAATCATCGGCATTACCATTGGCATAGGACTCTACACAGCCGCCCTGGTGTCTTTTGCTGCACTGCTGTGCACTTTATCCTTCTTCCCAACGATTGAGAAATATCTGAAGGACAAATCCAATCACTTTGAAGTTCATCTGGAGCTGAACAGCAAAAGTGATCTTCGGTACTTTACCACGACCATTCGCCGTCTGGGAATGCGCATCGATGATATTGAGCTCAATCCGGCTTATATCAACTCTGGGCTCAGCGTTTACTCGGTATCCTTTACCATCAGCAGCCAGGAACTGAAAAAATACAAAAAGCACAGCGAAATCATTGAGGCACTGCGTTCTCTGGATTATATTTCCTATATTGAGGAGATGGGCTAATCACGCGCATCGATCATTTTTCCGCGAACTTTTGAATCGAATGAACGGAGAACGTATGTGTATTGCGACCATATAATCAAAAAACACCGCAGAGGATGTAACAAATAGCGATTGTTAAACAATCTATATTGTAGGTTGTCAAATATATTGTACAGTCAAGCATGAAGGAACGCAGATAGTTTCTCCTTAATTGATACAGAAGGTATTTACAGGGATTTTTTCACACTCTATAATATTCTATTCTTCTTCAACTTTTCTAACGATAGCGTGCTCTGCCGTTTCTCCCAAGAGTAACACAGTCCTTTGCACAGTCTGTGGTGCAAAGGAACTCAACGTAAATCATATGGTTGCCAGAATTAACAACACGCCCGACTTCGGCTAAGTCCTCAGATTGGATTCCTGATGGCACAGGTGAGGGCGCCTTCACCCTGCAGAGCAGAGCCTCCGGCTGTTGCTTCCCACATAAAAAACAGTTAAACCGGCCACTCAACCCTATGACATCTAAATGGCCTACTCAACCCTCCGCACATTTCCGTAGATATGTTCTGCCGGAGCGTTTTTCGCGGCTAAATCTGCCCTCCACCGCTGACGGTCAAATGCCTGAAAAGCCTGGAAATTGATATGCATCCCGTCAAGTAGACAATTGAAAAAACAAAAAAAGTTTTTCTGCCCGGTATTTTGCCGGGCAGTTTTTATGCCGCTTCCAATAGTTTCATGTCATGGTATTCCATCGGCGTCAGGACACCCAGATTTCTTTGCACCCGTTTGATTGTATAGTAATTCATGTATCCTTCGATCGACTGTATTAGGATCTTCAGGCAATACATAAAAAACTTCGGCATAGTTTTTTCTTCGGCATAGTCGGTGAGTATGTATTCGAACATAGAAAGAAAGGTGTAAGTATCAAGCCTTTTTTCCAGCCTGTCAAATACACTGCGTACGGAAGCAGTTGTATTGCGGTTCATTAAATACGCAAGCTTAGTCAGACTGCTGTGCAGAAAGCACTCCATAAATATGCTGCTATTGCCCATGAGGCCTGCGATGATGTACCGCTGGATTTACATGCACATCAATTCCGTCATGCAAGAGCATCTCATTGGCTTGACGAAGGAATCAACATCGTGCAGATTTCACATCTGCTTGGGCATGAAAGCCTGGAAGTTACAATGCGGTATCTTGATATTTCCATTGAGATGAAGGCAAAGGCATTGCTGGCTATACAAAGCGAGGAAGACAGAGCAACAATACCAAAATGGAAAAACCCTGACGGTACATTAAAAGCAGCTTGTGGCCTTTAACCATTATGATTAATCCCAACCTTTTGGTAAGTTCTGTCCTCAAAGTATAAGGTGTATTGCAAAAGGTTGGGTATTGATCAAAGGTTGGTATTATTCGCGGCATAATCCTTGCACCGCACAAAAGTGCGGTGCTGCGGTTATTCCACGATCCCCTTGACAGACACATCCTTCCCGCGTGGATATTTCGTGCCGAAACCGGGAAGCCTGCATGAGTTGATATATTTTCCGGTTTCGCACATCTATTGTACGCGGGAAGACCGTATCAGCTTGCTGTTGCAATCAGGCATGTCTGGCTGCGGGGCTCTGCCCCGGACCCAGGCCTCTCCAAAAAGCCTGCCATGCGTCCGGGGGGACGCAGGGTGCACCTCTATAAAAAGGGGTTGTAGCTATCTCACAGGAAAAGCAGAAGCAGGCGTATGAAAGATTAAATGCAGTTTGTGCGAAGGTAAACGCAACTGCTCGACCTGATAGTA
>Ga0256405_10005653_pt1 | contig 21171 bp, 19 predicted proteins | sample RumenRJG_02DNA_FD_189096 | JGI IMG/M metagenome (GOLD analysis project Ga0256405, IMG submission 189096) | Bovine rumen microbial communities from Lethbridge, Alberta, Canada - RJG_02 | ecosystem: Host-associated > Mammals > Digestive system > Stomach > Rumen | place: Canada: Alberta... | reverse complement strand
TCATACTTATCTTGATTATTTTTTTATTATACTGAAGATGCTTTGTCTGAAATAGTTTTAAATATCTTATTAACAATTGATGTAAGTTGTTCTTTAAAAATTAAAACCAAACCGATTAAAACGACCATTAATTACCCTGTCCCCCAGGGAAGTAAAGAAAGAAAAGCACTCGCACAGATTCTACAGTGTATATCAAATATCTATTTAAGAACTTTGTTCAAGCCAAAGAAGCTCTGCTGATATCTAACTGATATCACCTAAAGATATCTAACTGATATCAGCAACTTTGGTCTTTCTGATAATCATATTCATCCAACTGGAGATTGCGACATGTAGTCCGCTTAATGAAATTATCAGCGGAATTCATCTACACTCCGTGCGATGAATCCACTTAACCAAGCAATAATGCGGCCTACCAAACCACCATTATTCTGATTTGTTACTCACAGGGCATTTACACAGCAGATTATCTGCAGCCCTGTATATATTTTCAGAATAATAGGCAAGCTACCCACTTTGACTAGTCACTATCGTTCCTAGTCGCGTGGTACCCTCGTTTCACTTCGGTAGCTTGCCAGGGCTAGCCCTTGGAACCCACTGGGGACTTTCATTCCCCCGTCCCCTAGAGCACATCCTCTTATCCGGTAATGGACGAAAAACCGACCTAATAACAGTCAGAAAACTGTCCCATCGGTTTTATCCCATTCCCTACTAAGAGAATTAAGGGCTCCGCCCTTGCATCCCGCCAAAGGAGCTCCGCCCCTTTTGGATAACCCGGTCGCTCACAAATGGAATGTTTCCATCCTATCAATCCAATCATTTGTAACCGATTTGTTCCGCACAATTTTGAAAGGAGATGATACGCATGGGAACAAAAGCTGCAAAAAAGAACAGAACAAGAAATCATCAGGTTAACTTCTATATGAACGATGAAGAGTATCGAAAGTTAACCAAACTAGTAACAGAATCCGGTCTGAATAAACAGACCTACCTTATCAACGCAACACTAGGAGCAACGCTTGCCAATCCAGAAGCTTTAAAGGATATCCCGAAGCTCTTATCTGAGCTTACGGAACTTTTAAATCAGTTCAAAGGTATTGGCATCAATTGTAACCAGATGGCTAAGATTGCAAATACATATAATCAGCCAGCAAATGAAAATGAACTTAAGGAACTTGCAAACGATGTACATGAAACCGGAAAGGAGGTATTGCCACTATGTCAGTCGTTAAAGCTATTAATACGAGAGCTAAATCTTCAGCAGCATTAAGTAACACCCTTGACTATATCTACAAAGATAAAAAAGTCACTGAAGAACTTAAGCTTGTAACTGGAGATTATTTTGAAGAAAAGGTTACTGCCGATCTTGTGTATCAGCAGTTCAAAGAAACAAAAAAGTTTTGGAATAAGACTGGAGGAAGACAGTATAAGCACTTCGTTATATCCTTTCATCCTGATGAGAAGATTACTCCGGAAGAGACTTTACTTGTAGGTAAAGAATGGGCAGAACGATGCTTCCCCGGATTTACCTGCGCTCTGGCGAGCCACATCGACTCCGATCATTGTCACTGCCATGTAGTTGTAAATTCCGTAAATAGCATTGATGGAAGTAAAGTTCATCTGTCCAAAGCAGACTTTAAGCAGATGAAAAAGATTAATGATGAAATCTGTGAAGCTCATGGCTTATCTGTCTGTGTCAAAGGAAAACACTTTGATGGATCTGATATTGAAGAAGGAACTATCCGTTCCTACGATAAGAGAGATTATCGTCTTATGACAACAGATGGAAAGAAAAGCTTGAAGACAGATTGCATCAGTGCAGTACTTGCTTGTATGACTACTGCAACAAGCAAAGAAGAATTTATCTCACAGATGGAAACGTACGGATATGAAGTGAAGTGGGAAGATAATAGAAAGTACATCACCTTTACACATATCGAATCCGGCAAATCTTTTAGAGATAAGAACTTAGCAGAAACATATAGTATCGAATTATCAAAGGAGGTTTTAGAAGATGCTTTTAACAGAAACAGAACAGTTCAGGCAGAGCGGACTGCTATCACAGACGAAGGAAAACGAGAACGCAAAGTATTGGAAAAACCAGTACGAGAAGCTACAGAAGAATACGCTAACCCAGATGCAGACCATAGAACGTCAGCAGAAAAGAATAGCACAGTTGGAGGAAAGCCTGGCAATGGCACTTTCAGAGAATGGCCAGTTGAGAGACTTAACCGAAGAGTTAATGAAACAGCGAAACGAACTAGAGGAATCGTTGACTGGGGTAAAAAGCTCCGCGAGACCTTTAGTCACTGCCTTGAACAGCTTAGGTCTTTCGGTTTCGGAAGTGGACTAAAGAGCAATACTCTTGAATCAGAAGCAGATAGGGTGGCAGAGCACGTTGAAGATATCCGCACTAGAATTGCCGCAATCGATCACACACTTAGAACTCAGTACCTTCCATCTCAGGGAACGGATTCGTGGATTGATAAGCAGATAACTCTTGAATATCAGGACGAATATAGACTGCTTGATGAACTTTCCGAGTTAATCAAGTCAACTTCCCCTATGGTTCTTGCATTGGCTCAGTCTAAGCGGAACACTTTCCGCCCAGAAAAAGAAGTCGATATGCTAAGAGCTTTGACTTCAAATGAATTTGAGTTAACAAAAGAAGAAGTAGCAGACAGCTTCACAACCGCACTTGCCACCGCAGATAAGATGCTTAGTAATGTACCTTCCACAATGAAATCCTTGGAAGAATCTCATGGCTGTCAGCCGATTGACCACAACATTGTAAGACGCGGTCGCAGAAGATAAAAAAATGGCTTGGGCTTAATCGCCCAGGCCATTTCATAAATATCATTGACTTAATGAATTTATTTTACTTTCTATTTTTTCTATAACAGTATCCTTTATAGCTGTAAGAAATTCGATATATGTATCTTGATTCCATTCATTTTCAGCCATATTCATTCTATATTCCTGTTCTAATAACGGTAGTATTTCTAAATACAATAACAAATATATTTTTGCAATCATTTCATCTTGTGATAACTCATCATATTCACCAACATACGGTCTCTCAAGTTCAACCGTATTCTTTTGCAACTTAACACCAATGTTATCATGGCCAGTATATCTCAAGGTCAATACCACCTGATTTAATCGTCTACTTTCAAGCAAGAAAGAAAGAGTACTTATTACATTCATCACCGACTCTCCGCTAGTTGCAACTTTTGTCTGCAAATCTTCAGTATTTCCTCTAATGCCTTTTATCTCTTCTAACTGTAATTCCTTGATTGCACCATCATAATCGTTTTCAATTGGTTCTGCAGAATTATACACTCTACTCACTAACCACACAAAAAAATCTTCTCTAAAATCGAATTTCGAGTCTTCTATTTCATTTCTTCCATTATATCCAAGGAACTTTCTTAATATATTTTTTGCTTTGGTATTTTGATCAACTATATAATATATTGAACCTCTTTGCTCATATATTATAATAAAACCATTCTTCCTAATAACCCTATCATCACTTGGATTCTCCTGCGCCGTCACCTGATCGAATCCGAATCTCACCATATTGAACCGAATACTTTCACCATTAAAACTAAAGTATCCGTCTTGTTCAAGAACTTTTCTTGTAGAGTAATTAATTCTATACACCGAACTCGTTCTTTCATCATTTGATATTTGAGAAGTCATCTTTCTTATCACTTCCTCAAATGATTCTGCACATGTATCTTTCCATCTTGTAGTTGCACCCATCTAGTGTTCCTCCCACATCACTCTTGATTTGTTGCTCTTAAATATCATTCCAAATTTTTTAGTGTTATAGACCAACTCAGGTTTTAAAACAATGCCACCTCCGTTTTCTATCACACCTCTTTGTAAGACTATTCTATAATCCTCTTCCCAATGTATATCTTCTCTTTGTCCGCAAATTTTTTCTAAATCAATAACAAGATTTCCATCATTATCAATATTTGCCGAGCTTCCTTTTTTTCCCAGCTGCATATCACCTTGAATAAATGATTGTATCCTGATCTTACATCCATCCATTTTTTTACACATTCCATCTAATTCTACATGTAAATAGAATTCCGCCATTCCCATCTCATTAAATCTTATTTCGGGTACACTATTCAAATTAGGGCCTTCATTTTTAAGATGAATAACGGAATGAATCTTAGCTTTTTCTTTTTCAACCTTCTGTTCGATAGCCTCATATATATAGGCAATAATCATTTCAAGCAATGTAAAATACACAGCAATGCAAACATCATATTGTTTGTCTTTTGGAATAAACGTCATATAGCTAAATATATTAACCCATTTCGCTAAAACGAGTGCTATTATAGATCCTGCCAACGACAAACAAAGTTTTAACCACTTTTTCATTCGTTGAAAGTCTCCTTTAAATATTCTACCAGTCTGTTTAGCGCAGGCACCTCCCTGCTTGTTGAACCAATTAAGCCGTTAACTTGAATATAAAACAGTTCCGACTTTTGATTATTTGTTTTTTCTTTAAAATACACTCGTTTTATTTCAATTGATGATTCGTCCTCCAAATAACGAAGCCGATTAAGAAGATCTACAAATAGTCCTCTATTCGTACGCGAAAGTTCAATAAGATTGTTTAGTTCTTCATTTTCCTCGCTATCATCTTCCATCAGCTCTATTTTCTCTATTGCAATGCTTTCTACTCGTGAAATAATCGCAATATACCCCAGCATTATTTCTGCCGTTAAGGATATTTGATGCAAATTATCACTTATGCATTTTTTTATAAATGAATAATAATCTTGAGATTCTTCATCAAAAGAGATAAGTTGGATATCTTTTTTACAATCATTTGTTTTCCAAAATAGTTTATATTTCTCGTACTTCACTTCTCACATATCTCCTTTCTTTTTATTATTCTCCAAAAACCATCGTCACTACAGGTCCAGCAATGGCCGCCAACATGGCAATTATTGATATTATCATCATAGCAATATTGTAGCGCCTAGCCCTCAACAACTCTATTTTGGTTTGCCTATTTACTTCAAGCTGAACATCATACATTTCCTTAAGTTTATTGTAGTTATCTTCTAGCAATATACTATGTTGTTTTGCAATATCCAGTTGGCTTCTAAGCAGTTCTGTCTGCATAATATTCGCCTCTGCGCCTGCCATAATCTTATCTGCCCTCTTTGCCTTTTCTCTAGATATTTTATCCATTTGAGCGGATATTTCTGAAGCCATCCTAGCTGAATTAGCGACATTCAAACCAACCCCATCTATATTCGTCATAACAATACATCCTCTATATAATTATTTCTATTTTACTTTGTTTCTACTGACAATTTACTACAGAGAGGTAGTAATTCTTCAATTTTAGCTACAATTCTTTTTTGTTCTTTAATTGGCGGAAGTGGTAACATTAACGATGCAATTATTAGCGGCTTTAATTCTGTTTGATTTGTAGACCCTGCCCCTTGTGTCTCCAAATATTTTTGATTGTGTTTAATGTAGTAATACAAGTATTTGTAGTCAATGCAGTCGCACGCCCTGATAACCGTCACATGACCATCCGGCACAATAGCCATATCATTTTTTCGATCAGTATCATGGAATACGCCAACCCTCCCCATCGTTCCTCCGCCTGTAGAATTAATTACAATATCACCATCACACATATATTCTTCAATAGGATATTTGTCAATAACAGCTTCATCTAAGAATAACGCCAACTCCATATTTATCCCGCCCGTTTTCGCATTACATTTTTGAGCAAAAACTTGCACATTACTTTTTTCTGTATACTTTGGTGACTTTCCTCTTTTAATTGTTTTTTTAACAACATCCTGCAAATTAACCCATTTCCAAGATTCTGGTATGTCAAACGGAACATCATCTACAACCGCAATAGATAGTTCCTTAATCTTATAGTTTTTTCTTTCTTCCTGTATCTTCTGATACAATTCTTCAGCAGTTCCTTCTTCTGGTCTCTGTTCAACCAATTTTCCCTGAATAGCATACTGAAGGATAGACTTTCTCATATTCTCTGGGAACTTAGCATTAAGCAGCATAAGCTTCTCATAAGCTTCAGCATAGCGGTCAACATACGGAAGTAGTTCCTCTATCTTGGCAATAATGCGGTGCTGCTCTTCTAATGGAGGTAAAGGGACTAAATAATTCTTTAATACAGCAAATGGAGGAATATTTTTTATAGCAGAGCCTTTACTTCCTTCTTTAGCTGATTTCTTTAAAACCACATCAAAAAACAAAAGGAAGTACGGTTTATAAACTGACGGCATCAAAGACATTTTCATTAACGCCTGATTTATTATTCCCTGTTCTATTTTTTCAGGCATAACATATGTTTCGCCTATTGTACCTGCACAACTTACTATTACATCACCTGGTTTGACTTCAAATCCACTCATTTTTTCTTCAAAGTATTCACGAGTAATATAGTATTCACCTAACGTAGCATCCTTCTGAATAGCATTTTTCTGTTCATAAACCTTCACAGTTGTTTCAGATTTAGGAACGAATATACTCTTTGTTAACGCACTGCCAAACGGTCCTTTTTTATATACACCAAAGTCATTAAATCTAACCCACTTCCAGCTCTCCGGAATATCATACGGAATCTCATCTTCTGTAATCTCTGCAAGAGGTTTCTCTTTCTTTATCTTTCCTTCCTTAATTAGCTTCTGCTTTTCCTCCTGTATCTGCTGATACAGTTCTTCAGCCGTACCTTCTTCAGATTTCTGCTCAACCAACTCCCCTTTGATTGCTTGTTGCAGAATGCTAACTTTTAATTGTTCGGGTGTCATACCTCATCACCTCCCGATAACAATTCTTCAAGTTCTATAAGAACTTTATCTATTTCTGCATTTAATGTAGCTCTTTTTTCCTGATAATCTCTGATGGTATCAAGTGGATCCAACACTTCTTCTTCCTCATGCGGAAAACCACAAAGATCAATATTACATCCTTGTTCTCTCATAAGGAAATCTACCGTATATTTCTGCGCTTTAATTCCATCTTCAAGCACAATTTCTTTTCTATCATTCCACCAAGCAATAGCATCATCAAAATGCTTTAATTCCATCGGTTTTGTCTTCGAAAAATGCTTTCTATCTGATGGCATATCAACCCTATAAAACCATGTCTCAGTTGTCGTCTTTGTATTGTCAAAAAACAACAAGTTCGTTGGTATAGATGTATAAGGACTAAATACTGATCCCGGCAATCTGATAACGGTATGCAAGTTATACTCGGTAAGCAGTTTCGTCTTTATAGCAACCTTTGCATTATCAAGGCCAAAAAGGAAACCATCTGGAACAACGACCGCAGCCCTTCCATTCTTCTTCAAGCGATACATAATAACAGACATAAAAAGATCCGCTGTTTCGGATGAAGCAAGATCATCTGGGAAAAATCCTTGTATAGACTTATCCTCGTGTCCACCGTACGGAGGATTCATGAGAATAACATCAAACTTATCATCCTCTGTATAATCCAACAAATTATGCTTCAAAGAATTATCATGGTAAATCTTTGGAACCTCAATATCATGAAGAAGCATATTTGTAACACAAAGAAGATATGGAAATGGTTTTTTCTCAATTCCATAAATACTATCATCCAAGGCTCTTTGATCATCTACATCTTTTACCTGTTTTGATAATTGGCCAAGCCATGATGTGATAAAACCACCTGTTCCGCATGCAAAATCAGCCATTTTCTCACCCATTTTAGGTTCTATCATCAATGCCATAAAGTCAGTTACAGCTCTTGGTGTATAAAACTCACCTGCAGAACCTGCTGATTGTAAATCCTTAAGAATTTCCTCATAAACAAAACCAAATGCATGACTTTCTTTGACATCATCAAATTCAATTTCATTAATAACATCAATAACCTGTCGGAGGTATACACCATCCTTCATATAGTTATTAGCATCTTCAAAAGTAGACTTTACAATAGCTTTCTTTACTGGTGTTTCTGGAGTTACCGGTAATTCCTTAAGGGTTGGAAACAGTGTATTGTTAACGAATTCTAATAACGCATCTCCTGTTAATGCTTGTCCGTTCTCACCTGCTTCAGCCCAATTTCTCCATCTACATTCTTCCGGAATAATTGATACGTAATCATCTTCATTTAGTTCCCAGTCATCTTCTTTTGCATCATATACTTTTAAGAACAGCATCCACACCATCTGCTCAATTCTCTGCGCATCACCGTTAATACCAGCGTCCATACGCATTATATCTCTTACTCTTTTAATAAAACCTGACTGTAAAGCCATTATTTTTCACCTCATTTATCCTAATGATTTTTCTATGCATATTGCATTTTTAATATCTTCTTCAGTATATGGAAAGTCTAATCGTTCCCTCAATTCTTGCCATATGCCTGCCTCGCTTATATAAGACATTTCATTTTTCTTTTCATGTATAATGCTTTCATAATCATACAGTTTCAAAAGCTCTGAATACTTATATGCTATTACAGTACTATCTTTTCTTGATCCACCTAAAAATCCAGGGGTTAACATCTTTAAAGTAAATAATTCTTTCCCTTCAAACTGATAATCCACAGTCTTGAGGAAAACGATATCCTTAGCTTTATCAAGTTTTAACACAATTGGATTAATACGCTTGTACTTATACTGATGGCCTCTTAATTCACTCAAATCTGCCTTACTGTCAAAATCCATTATGTCTATTGCCAGCTCATCACCTTCTGCGATTATTCTTTTTTTATCTCCCCTAAAATTTTTATCAATAAAGCACAAAGCTGCTCTTAATATATTGACATAATCCTCATAATCATCTTTAATAGCATGAAAACAATTATTTCTCCATTTTTGTGAACTTCCCCCATTTTTATACAAACAATTAATATCCCCTGCAATCCAGATAAATCCAATCGAATTAAAGAAATACTTCACTTCAAATGCTTCTTCAAATATAAATCGAGCATTTGCATTAATTTTTAAATGTAAAATTAAATGTTCTATGTAATTACAATATGCCAAATTTTCTTTTTTCTGTGCTTCAAATGGCTGTATTCTAGCCATATGAGGTTCACCAAGATTATCATAACGATCCTCAAATATATGATGGCAAAACAATCCTTCTGAAGTTCTTGTAACTTTTTTACTTTTCGATTTACACTCCGGAGTTGCAAAATAATCACAAGTCGCCAATCCATATTTTTTCTGCAAATACTTGCATAAGTCCATATATGACATACCAAGTTCTTTGTAATATTCTTCCTTCATTTTTACCCTATCTCAACTTCATCATAAATTGATTCTTCCAATTCTTTTATTGCTGATTCATATTGATTTTTTCCACCAAACAGCTTTACAATCTTTGCCGGTTTGCCATAATTTGCAAAATCTGCCATTGAAAGAACCTTTATATCTTCAACTTCAGTGATTCCTTGGTTCATATACTTATCAAGGAGTATTTCAAGTACAGCTCTTGCATCTCCGGAATACCTTGAAAAGAAATCACGCTTCTTAACATTATTAGCTCTTTCTTTTCTCGTCAGAGGTTTCTTTCCATATGCTACATAACAAATAAAATCAAAGTCATCTACATCAGACATTCCCTGATCTTCTTTTAATGCTCTTAAATCAATCCCCATTTCAGTAAATGATTTCTCTATTTCCTCTTTCTTATCTGATGCCTTCCATTTACGAATAAAATCTGACAGAGAAGCATACTCACCCTTTATATTTGTTCTCGTATAATCAATGATATCTTCCTGTCGAAGTAACTTTCCATTTGCATCATATACAGAAACAGTCTTATTAATTACCTTTACTCGACATCCATCTTTATCTACGATAGGTTTTTCAACATGTTCAATAATGATTGGTGGCTTCTCACCCGGTTTTGCATACGGAGTTCTAGGTACAGAGCCTGGTTTAAATCCTTCATCCTGCTCAATCGGACCATCCCAATCTGGATCAGTAAATAATCTAGTGACATTTCTAAAATCCATTACTACAAAATGGGTCTTTCCTTCTTTTTCGCGGATTCTGGTTCCACGCCCAATAATCTGCTTAAATGTCGTCATGCTCTCAACAATCTTGTCTAAAACAATAAGTTTTGTCATCTTACAGTCTGCACCTGTTGAAAGTAGTTCAGAAGTTGTAGCAATAACCGGATAAGGTGATGATACTGAAATAAAGTAATCCAGTTTTGATTTACCAAAATCATCACTTCCCGTAATTCTTACACAGTAATCTGGATTCTTCGCTACCATATCTTGATTCAACTGACACAAAGCATTTCTCATAAGCTCTGCATGAAGCTCATTTGCGCAAAATACAATCGTTTTCTGCATACGATCTGTACTCTTAAGATATGCTGTTATCTCATCCGCCACTTGATTAATACGATCTTCGAGAATAATGTTATAATCATAATCTTTATTGTTATAAACTCGATCCTCGATCTCATTTCCATATAAATCTGTCTGTCCCTTATAAGGTCTCCAGCCTTCACCTATATTTGTTGTAATGTTAATAACCTTAAAAGGTGCAAGGAATCCGTCCTCAATTCCTTGCTTTAGACTATACGTGTAAACAGGATCTCCAAAGTAATCAATATTTGATACTTTCTCACTTTCCTTTGGTGTTGCAGTCATACCAATCTGTGTTGCACTCGAAAAGTATTCAAGTATCTTTCTCCAATTACTATCTTCTTTTGCTGAACCACGATGACACTCATCAACAATAATCAGATCAAAGAAATCCGCCGGAAAAAACCTGAATCTTTCCTCATCATTTTGGCCAACCATCTGCTGATAGAGGGCAAAATTAACCTCATATGACATGATTTTTTGAATATCATCGTGAGCGAAATCCACTTTATGTATCGTTTTTTCCAAAGGTGCAAAATCTTGAAGGATGCTCTGATCCACAAGAATATTTCTGTCAGCCAAGTACAAAATACGCTTCTTTAAGTTTGCTTTAAGCAATCGATACACAATCTGGAAAGCAGTATATGTTTTGCCCGTACCCGTTGCCATAACCAACAATAATCTTTCCTGTCCATCTGCAATACGTTCTACTGTTCTATTAACAGCATTTCGCTGATAATATCTTGGTGGATACGTGCTTTGGCTAGAGTAGTACGGCTGATTAATAATCTTCTTTTCAGCCTCTGTAATACCTGCGCCGCCATTCATTTCTTGATAATATCTCTCCACAAGTTCTTCTTGTGTTGGAAACTCTTCAAGAGAAAGCTGACGTTCTTTGCCTGTTAAAAAATCATGCTCATAAAAACCATCTCCGTTGGAACTATACGCAAATGGCAAATCCATCATTTGTGCATATGTAATGGCCTGCTGAAGTCCAAAAGAAACTGTATGATTATTATCTTTTGCCTCAACAACAGCGATTGGTTTTCCTGTATTCAAATAAAGCATATAGTCGCAGTACTTTGGCTTACTTCTTGCGACCATATTTCCCCTTAAATTAATTCGACCATCTGTAATTTTGGTCTCCATTGTAATATGACCACTCCACCCTTTTTGAATAGCGGGTGTTATGTAATTTAACTTAATGTCTTCTTCGGACATCTGCTTTTTACTTAAAACAGTCATATAACCCTCCTTAACGCATTCCACACGTTCTACACTTTTTCACAATAATTTAACCACAAACAGTGTCCCATATATTGGACTCCTATAAAGATAATGGCACATTTTTTTCAGAGCTTGTTTTTGTTAAAACATATCCTTTATCTTCTTTTGTAACCTCAACACTAGTTTGCAGATAGCATTCTTCTCCTATCAATCCATCAATCTTATTTACAAGTGCTACAGATATTCTTAGAGATATAAGGTTTAATTCGATATCTTTTATCTGGTTGAAAACATCTTCGCTAGCTGTAAGGAATGTAACCTTTGAATCTGAACTTATTACCTCAGCTTCCCTACTTCCGAGAATGCCAAGGATGTCTTCCTTTGTTACGTTATCCTTTGTAACCGGAATAAAGTACCACGCTTCAAATGGTGCGCCTTCAATCTTTGCGCAAAGTGGTGCACCGGCTGTTCCATCACTTACAAACTGCCACTTAAAACTAGTTCTGCAAAGTGTCGGTAGAAGAGTGTTCATTGGCGACCACTCACTATTAACCATAGTCGCACTGATATCATCATCTTCATATTTATCTGAATCATATCCGGCAGCTTCTAACAACTCTTTATAAGATGGACCTTGTGATACAAGGGCTATCTTTTTTAATGTCTGCGGTGTTGGCGTTTTATCTTCGCGCAGGTTCTTATACTTACTTAAGTATGCATAACTTATTTCTGCATCCTTTGAAAACTGCGCTACAGTTCTTGTACCAATTGCAGCCATCAATGCTTCGCCGAATTTGTCTTTATCAAACTTAAAATCTGGTTCTACACTTCGTTTCATGCGTAATCCTCCATTTAAGCTCTATTATACTACGGAATCGATATTTTGTCCCATTAAAATATATTTTATTTCCACTCGAAGCTCTGTTCAAATGCGCCTTTCTATATTCTAAAATATATTCTATTGCGTTATAGAATATATTTTATTGTTGCATTTCTGTATTTTCTGTGTATAATGTTAATAAAAGATATATAGAATATATCCTATTCTATATTCCATAAAATATTGGATTATTTTTTAGTAATCAATGAAATATCAACCCATATATAGGGTGTAAGAAAAAATTTTAGGCTTCAGTTTAGTAATGAGCGATTTAGACCCCCAAATGTATATAGAGGGATAGATTTCTGCAGATTCAGACCTGAACTGTCCCATATGTTTTATGAAAGGGCATAAGCCCATATATTTTTTGAAATTTATTTTAAAAATTTACACGAGTTTTTTAGTAATCAGTTCTGACTCGGTCCAAATATAAGGTAGAGGGATAAGAAGTAAATCGGATGCAATCACTTATAAATGCTTACCTGATACAGCATCCACACTTACCACTTCTTCCATGATATCCATAGGTGATATCACAAAAGAACTTTTGGTATCAACTCCAACTGGAGTTTACATACAAATTTTAAGAAAGGAGAACACACATATGCTTAGACACATTTGGGTTACACCAAAGCAGTTTTGCGAGCTTACCAAATTATCAATTGATGAAATGAATTCCATTGCTGATGAGTATGGCTTCGTCACAAAGGAAGAAAACGGCCAGCTTTACTTAGATCTCATGGATTTTGGCTACGTTTACAAAACCGTCCACATGATTAATCGCGTTGATTTAAGCAAAAGATATGAGCCATTCACAAATGATGACTTATCAGCGTAGGTTCTAATTCGCAAATGATTGAGAAGGGAGGTGATGCGGATTGAACAGATACATCGTTGATTCAGTTTCTAATGGAACAATCGTGTACTTTATCATCCGCGACACTTCCAACAACTCAATTGTTCCGCTTCCTACCAAGTATCTGAAATACAAAAAGAATCTTGGCAGAAAGAAAAAGACTTTAAAGAACATAGCGCTAAAGCTCACCTGGTATCTTAACTACCTTGAAGACAACAAGCTTACCATCAACAAAGTGCTAGAGCTTTCCGCTTTTGAACAGCAGGAGCATTTCACAAGCTACCTACACTTCATAAGAGCCGGCAGACACACTACATCAGGCAAATGCCCTGACAACAACACGGCAAACGACTACTTAAGAAGCACATTCGATTTTTACGATTTCGTAATCCTCGAATATGACAACGGCACTGCACTTAAGGTACTTAGAGATTCCACCTTTGTATATACCAACTCCATTGGTCTTCGGTATGCAAAGACAGTAAAGACTTTTCGTGGTTATCTTCCCAGAGAAGAGCACCACGCAAAAAGTATTACAGAAGATGACTTACACACTTTGATTTCATCTGCTCGAACCAAAAGAGACAAGCTTTTACTTCTTCTTTTAGAAGAAACCGGTTTTCGTATTGGTGAAATCTTAGGAATTAAATATACAACAGACATTGATTTTGAAAACAAGAAAGTATTTGTTCGCTACAGAGAAACAAACCCAAACGGAGCTTATGCGAAATATGCAGAAGAACGTGGAGCAAAAATTTCAAACTCTACATTTGATCTTCTCATGATTTATTTAACTGATACGACCGAGCTTCGCAAAAACACAGATTACCTATTTGTTTCTGAAAGCGGTCCTTCCAAGGGAAAGCCCCTTACCTTAAGTGGAGTAAATTCCCTATTTGAAAGACTAGAAAAGAGATGTGGTATTAGCGGACATTCCCATATGCTTAGACACTACTTTGCTAACGAGCGAAGAAAAGCTGGTTGGGACATGGCACAGATTTCAACTTCTTTAGGACACAAAAACATTGCTACTACAGAAGCTTACCTAAATGTTGAAGATGACGAGCTTGCCGAAGCAAACGACAACTACTTCGTTGAATCTATGAAGTTTGTCGACATTAACGACTTCCTTTAGGATGCCGCACTTATGATATGGCTTTCGTTCATCTGTAAAGCCTACCTACTGATATTTTTACCCCGGCTTGACAGATTCTCTTACAGCCAAGAGCAGTAGCTAAGCATCCTAAAGAAAAGCATTACACGAAAGGAGATTGCCTTATGGGCGCACTGAAAATAGCTCAAATTGAATATTCTTACGTCCATGAGGAAATCATTAGCACTGGATACAAAGAAGCCACCGGTATTGATTTAATTGAGGGCTTCTTACTAAGCCGAAGAATAACTTCCTTAGATGACGTAGACCTTGATACTGCAATTGATTTCTACAACATGGTTTTGACTTGCACAACAATTACAGATACTCAGAAATCTCACTTTTCATCAGCTCTTGAAATGATAATCCGCTTAAGAGGAAAGTCTTTTCCTGAGTTAAAAGAAATCATCAAGGACAGAGCCAAGCGAAACAAGCTGGAGTTCTTCTTAGCATTACGAAACATCACCGACTTAGCTGATATTGATGCAGTCGACAGAGTAGCGTTTGAACACTACATATCAAACACCTTTGTAGCAAAGCGAATCGAATATATAAAGATCATCGACAAAGCAAAACTATATGCCATTGAGCAGTCAATGAACGATTTACATCCACATGTACTTCGCTATGAGAACAGGCTTATTTACCTTACATATCATCCGAACATCGCAATTGCAAAGCAGTTTGAATATACGCAGGTAAAGGAACCGCTTTTCTTTGATTTTTCGCTCAATGTTTCTGAGGTTTTAAAGTGTCAGGTATTTGCATTATTAAAATACGACCTTGAAGACGGAGACAAAGTATCTACACATTACCTTCTTCAGAATCGTATTACTCCGCTTTGGTACTTATACAAATACTGTGTTGAGCATGAAATTGATGATATTTCAAAGGTTACAAATGCTGAAGTAGAAGGATTTATAGAGTACTTAAATACATTGCCAATAAAGAGCACCACATGTTCTAGAGCTGCATTTAAGCGAATAAGGAAGTTTACATTTTTAAATACTCCAACAATTGACTGGGATGCAACCGCTTGGTTTTTAGAGCGTTTTCACTTTTCAGAAGGACGCGTAAATCTTTCAAACCCTCACGAGGCATTTTACTTTGATGACATTGCAATTGAAGAAAATCTCGTGTTTTTAAAAACCTATATTAAATACCTACTTGGTTTATCAGATCGATTATCCATTACAAGCATATATTCGCTCTACAACACTGGAAAGCGATTTCTTCATTATCTGGATGATAAGGGCATTGCTCTTAACATTTTAACCAAGGCTGACATTGAAGAATATATAACCTTTATCCAGAAGCAGGATGTCCGGGTAGGAACTTTTAATTCTCACATTGCTGAAATAGCAAAGTTCATTTACTACCTTGAGCTGAAAGAATTAATTGCTCCAATCGGATTTCACTTTGAATGTTACCGCGGACGTGAAGTTTATATACACAACGATATCTCGGTATCAAAAGAAGATCAGAAGAAAGTATTTGAGGTTTTAGACAAGTTCCCCGAAGAACTTCGTCTTATGTACTTAAACCTCTGGTGTATCGGGCTTCGCATCAACGAGGTTTGCACTATCAAAGGTAATGCTTATCTATTCGACGGCAACACCGCATGGTTTTTAATCTATCAGAACAAAGCCAAACGTGAAAAACGTGTTCCAATTCCAACAGAGCTTTATGAGCTTATGACGGAATATATAAACAGAAACGGCATATCAAATGATGAATATGTTTTTAAGGCTCCAAATTGTGACGGACCATACCGCTCAGGAACCTTTAGAAAGCAGATGAATATTCTCTTTGACAAGTACGGAATCTCCGAGACCTATCAGTTTAAGTCCCACGGATACCGCCACACACTTGCCACTGAGCTTTACAAAGACGGAGCCAATATTCAGTGCATCCGCGAATACTTAGGGCATGCATCAGAAGATATGACAAAGCATTACATTGATCATTTACCAAACATGATAGACCAGCTAAACGAAGAATACTTCGCATCAAAGAACAAGGAGGACATCAAATGGAACTAAAATTCAAAGAATTTGATTGCTATAAGAACTTGACCGAGAAAGATAAGAAATCAGATTTTTACAAGCCCGACTATGGATTTGATTTAGCAAAACTTCCAACGCTTGCACTACAAGAACAACTAGCTCCATTCATCTTAGAACGCGGTAACACACTTACCTTTCAAAGCCTATACATCGACAGAAGAAGCTATTTACTCTTCTCTGAATTTATTTCTGAGTGTTACCCCACTCTTGAATCCATATTGGAGCTTGATATAGATGCAGCCATGCAAGAAATGGTTAAATTCCTTCACGATAAGGGCATCAACCCACATAGAAAACATAAGTGCGGATTCAATTTGCACCCGGCTATACGCTATATCAACCAAGCACACTTTTATTGTCTGCCAAAGGATAACTTCATTTTCTTTAAAGACTTAGCGTGCTTTAAAGATGTATCAAAGAAGAACTTTTCTTCTCCACGATATCATCCGAATGCTTTCTTTAACCTTAATCTGTTACCTGAATCTCTTATTGAAGAGTTTCGCTTATTTATTACAGACAGAGGAAAAGAACTTGCTTTCACAAGCATAGATTCAGACAAGCAAAACTTTAATCATATAGCCGAATTTTTAAGTGTTACCTATCCATCCATCAAATCCATGTACGATTTGGACAAGGATAGTTGCATTAGAAAATACAAAGTATGGGCAATGAAGAATCAAATACCTCTTACGGTTATAACTAAGAAAAGAAACAAGCTATATCCAGAAGTGAAGGCACATCCTCTTCTAAATTATCTTAAAGCCATACTTACCTACTTTACGATAGATGATGGGCTATTTCATTTTGAAGATGATATTTGGAAATTAAATCGATTGGATTTTCCTGTGAAGCTCCCACCAACTTCAACAATCGCTACCATCAATTTTAGTAATATCCTTCAGGATGAATTAAAAATTGAGGTTAAGAAAGCAATCCTATTTCGATTAAAAGAAGTTTCTGTTCGTACCGTAACGCAGGAGATTCATATAATCAGCGAGTTTTGCGCATTTTTATCAAGAGAATACCCCGAAATAATCTCTTTTGCCGAACTCGATCGTGAAATAATCGAAGCCTACCTTATTTACTTAAACACGGAAGACACCAGGCGTAAAAACTATCACGGAGAAGTCATTCGTCTTAAAAACATAATCGAGACCATCGGACTTGTAATAGATGAATACTCCCTAACAAAGCTATTTGCTCCTGAGGATATACCAAAGAATAGCATCCCTATCTATCGGTTTTATACAGACACTGAACTTAAGACTCTAAACGAAGGATTTAAAACACTTGATCCTCAGACCGGAAGACTCATGATTCTTCATGAACTACTTGGATGCAGAATATCGGAGACCCTAACGCTAAAAAGTGACTGCATTAGTGAAGATGAGGATGGTCACTTATACATAACCATTTATCAGCCAAAGGTAAACCGCTCATACAAAAAACCTATAAACCAAGACATAAAAACCTTAATTGAGCGATCCATTGCCTACACGACCGAAAAGTATGGTCTTCGCGAATATGTCTTTGTAAATGACAAAGATCCAAGCAAGCCACTTACCTACGGTGCCATGTTTTACCGAGTGCAGTGCATGATTATTGAAAACGACTTACGAGATGACCGCGGAGAACTGTTTACCGTCAGCACTCATCTATTCAGAAAGACTTATGGAAAGCGACTTTGTGATATGGGACTCGATGATTCAATCATCGCCAAACTTCTTGGTCATGCAAATACATCATCCATAAAACACTACCGCAGAATGACAAGCGTACCACTTGCCGAAGGAACAAAGAAACTCAGAGATGAAAAGGATAAAACAATCAGCAAATACAAAGGAGGTTGGAACTAATGGCAAACTACACAAACATGCTTAAAAGCAATCACGACAGATCTGAAGCTATGCTAAACCTTTCCCTTACCACAATTTCGGAAATGGTTGCGGATGGTGAAAAAGTCACTGTCGCAGAACTTGTAAGACGCACTGGCTTTTCCAGAGACTACTTCTACAAAAACAAAGACGTTCACGAAGCACTTACAAATGCTATCACCTTACAAATCGGAAAAGTCTTTGTTAACAGAAAAGAAGAGTCTCTTCTAAAAGCTACCAGACGAGAAAACGAGTTACTAAAGCTAAAGATTATTTCTTTAGAAAAGAACATTGAAACATTAACTGCTGAGCTTAAAAAGAAAAGCTCTTCAGAATTTGACCTAGTAAACAACTTATAAGAAAGAGAGGAATTAAACATGAGTGAATTAATTATTGGAGTAGACGTTGGATTTGGTAACACAAAGACATCACACAAAGTATTTTCTAGTGGAGTGATTAAACATTCCACAAAGCCACCTATTTCAAGCATGGTGGTTGAGACAAATGAGGGATTCTATTCAGTTGGCAATCCTAAGATTACCATTCAGGAATCTAAAATGAATAACGAGGACATGCTTGTTCTCACCGAAGCTGCTATCGCAGAAGAACTTAAGATGCAGGGCATGACTCAGGCTGACATCCATCTTGGTGTAGGTGTACCACTTACACGTATGGGAGCCGAAAAAGAACCTATGCTTGATTACTACAAGCGCAATCGCAAACTTGTTTTCAAGTATGAAGATGTAACCTATAGCATCAACCTTTTAAGTGTAAATGTATATCCACAGGGCTATTCCGGAATCGTCAATTATATCAACAAATTCAGCAGACTTGCTGTTGTTATCGACATTGGAAGTTGGACGATTGATATCATGCCTATCCGTGAGAGAAAAGCTGATGCTGGGAACTGCAAGAGCCTTTCTCTTGGAACCATTACATGTATGCACAAAATCAATGAACACCTAAGAGAGCAGTTTAACGGTGAAGCAGATGAAATCTTACTTAAGGATGTAATGATTACCGGTTCAAGCGTTGATCTTCCACCTAAGTATCTTACAGTCATTCAGAACGACCTTAAAACCTATGTGGAAGACATTATGGGACAGCTTCGTGCTTTACAGTTCAACCTTGATACAACTCAGCTTATCTTTATCGGTGGAGGTTCCACAATCATTAAGAACTTCCTTGATGCTGAGAAATATCCAAAGGCTACTGTAATCGATGATGTTCACATTAACGCGAAAGGCTATGAAGACCTTATCCGCTACCAGATAAGAAACGGAGGACTAAAATAATGAAATCCTTTGCCAAAACCATCAGATTCTATGACACACACAAAGATCAGGTGGCAATAAAGGCAATTTCTAACTATGCCGAATACGGCTTTAGCAGTGCCAATGAAATGGTTGTGACAGCTCTGTATGAACTTGCAGAGCGTCATAACAACCATTCCTCAAACGAACTGCCACTTGATGAACTTGCAGACAAAATCGTAGCTAGACTTGGCGGTAACATCGCCATTGCTTCGGGAACTACAGAGGCGATTCCTTCTTCTTGTGTTTCCTCCGGCCCCGAAACATGGGATACTCCTGAGCCTGTTACTGACGACAATATCGGCGATGTAATGGCTGATATACTTTCATTCTAAGAGGGGGTATAATAGATTGCATACAAAGAATAAAGATCCGACATAAGGAGATATAATGACACGTATTAACGATGAATTCATGGAAGCATTCAAACACCTTGATAAAATCTGTAAAGAAATGTTCAATGCAGAAAAAGGTGTAACATCATATATTGATGAAATGGAACGAATATCAAGCGGACCAAGATACGTTCCTAACTGGAACTATGTACTTAGACGCTTAAAAGACTTAAGACATATCAGAAATACCCATTCTCACGAGATAGGAACCTCATATGGGGGCATTTGCTCTCCTGAGGATGTACAATGGCTTGAGAGCTTTTATAGCGAAATAATGAATACAACAGATCCACTTGCACAGTACAGAAAAGCTACGGCACCTAAGCCGAAACCAAAGATGCCTACATCTACACAATACAATCCAAATGATTTTCATACCTTCACTCCTCAGTATGAACAAGAGGAAGAAGAAACAATCAGCGGATTAGCCATATTTATCATATGCCTTGTTGTAGTTGCGGTTGTTGTCGGTGTATTCTTCGCTGTATTCGTTTAGGCTCCAACCTTTCATTCCATTTCCGCAGCATGGAATATTCATCGTGGGATTTAATGGATCTGATACATTGACTTACGTTGTAACACTGCCAATGCTTGTGATAATACTTCTGGCCTGGATGCTTATGATAAAGAATAACTGGGTAATCAGAAACATTTGGATTTCTCTTTTGAATGATCCACGAATCCCTTGTATTTTTACTTTGAATCTCAATGAAGTTATCCTCTATAGGATATCTAAGCACCTTGAAATAACCTTTATCAATGAGATGTAACTCTTTATTGGTAAACATATAAGACTCCCTTCTTATTGATACTGATATAATGATTGATAGGATGGATATGATACATACACACAGATATATTCTTTCTACAGAATCTATAATGAATAAGATATAAAGTACTTCTCGACCAGAATTAAGATCATTTCTACAACTCCAACTCCATCTTCCTCTCTTAAAAAATTCATAACATTTGTTGCTACTGTGTTTCTTACTTTGTTTAATAATTTCATTTTTTTCTTCAAGGATTTTTA
>Ga0256405_10005651_pt1 | contig 21173 bp, 19 predicted proteins | sample RumenRJG_02DNA_FD_189096 | JGI IMG/M metagenome (GOLD analysis project Ga0256405, IMG submission 189096) | Bovine rumen microbial communities from Lethbridge, Alberta, Canada - RJG_02 | ecosystem: Host-associated > Mammals > Digestive system > Stomach > Rumen | place: Canada: Alberta... | reverse complement strand
CCACTATACCATAGAATATGACAGCGAGAGCCACCGTCCGGTCCGGGTCCACACCATCGTCGTCTCGACCCAGCACGATGAGTTCGACACCGAGCAGGCCATGCACGACCGCATCGAGGCGGATGTCCGCAACATCCTTATCCCCCGCGTGCTCTCCCAGCTCCCGGCAGAAACCGCCTACCTTTTCGACGGTTCCTTCGTGCTCCATGTCAACCCGACCGGCAAGTTCGTCATCGGCGGTCCCCACGGGGACACCGGCCTGACCGGCCGCAAGATCATCGTCGACACCTACGGCGGCAAGGGTGCCCACGGCGGCGGCGCCTTCTCCGGCAAGGATCCGTCCAAGGTGGACCGCAGCGCAGCCTATGCGGCCCGGTACATCGCCAAGAACATGGTCGCCGCCGGCGTCGCGGACGAGATGCTCGTCCAGGTCTCCTATGCCATCGGCATCGCCCGCCCGGTCAGCATCTTCGTCGACACCTACGGCACCGGCGTCCGTCCGGACAGCCAGATTGCAGAGGCCGTCGGCCGCCTGTTCGACCTGCGTCCGGCCGCCATCATCCGCAAGTTCGGACTGCGGAATCCGATCTACGAGCCCACCGCTTCCTACGGCCACATGGGCCGCGAACCCTATGTCCGCCGCCTCAAGCTCATCCGGGACGGGGCCGAGGTCGAACGCGACGTGCAGTTCTTCGGCTGGGAACGGCTCGACGCCGTCAGCCGGATCCGGGACGAATTCTTCAAGGAATTTCCTGACAAATAATAAAGATTCCGGGGTCAGGGATTGACCCAGTGGATGCGGATGCCTTTGCGTTCCATCCCGCGGAACCAGGTCATCTGGCGCTTGGCAAACTGATGGATGGCGTTGCCCAGGAGGATGCGCATCTCCTCCTCATTCAGGATGCCGAGGACATGCTGGGTGACATATTTGTATTCCAGTCCATAGTACATCAGGTCTTCCGCCGCGACACCTTCCGCCAGCAGGCGGCGGACCTCGTCCGCCAGGCCCGCGGCCAGGCGCTCGTCCAGCCGCCGGTCGATCCGGGCGACCCGCTGCTCGCGGGAGACCAGCGTCCCGATGTAAAAGACCTTTTTCGGCAGGAAATGGCTGCGGACGACCGGATGTTCCTGCTCATACAGGGCGACTTCCAGGGCGCGGATGATACGCCGGCGGGATTCCAGGACGGAAGCCTCGGTCTCCGGCCGCAGGGCCAGGAGGCGGGCATGCAGGTCCGCCGTGGTCTCCTGTTCCAGTTCCGCCCGGAGCGCCGCATCCGGCGGGACCTGGGGCAGCGGATAGCCGCAGGTGGCCGCTTCGATGTAGAGGCCGGAGCCGCCGCAGAGGATCGGGATGCATCCCCGGTCCCGCACATCCCGGAACGCCCACTCGAAATCCTGCTGGAACTGATAAATGTCATACCGGGTACCGGCATCCGCGATGTCGATCAGGTGGTAGGGAATCTCCCCGTATTCGTCCAAGTCCTTGCCGGTTCCGAGGTCCATCCCCCGGTAGACCTGACGGGAGTCGCCTGAAAGGATTTCCGCGACGGGCCGGCCGGCAAGCCGGTTGAAGGCGCGGGCCAGTTCCACGGCATAGCGGGTCTTGCCGGAGGCCGTGGGGCCCAGCACGCAGACAAGGTCGGTCTCCCCCGATGCGCAGGCGGCGAAAAGGGCGGGGATATCCAGGATCTCCGGTTCGGGCAGTTCCGCCATCGGCGGGATTCCGGGCCGGTCGGGAAGCAGTTCAGTCCGGTTCATGGCAGGCGATTCCGGCGGTTTGACCGGCATCGTTGTGACAAAGTTAAGGATTTTCCGTATATTTGCATCCCTTTCCGTCAGACAGAAAGGAAGAAAGGACATGCCGAAAGCGAAAAGCAAAGTACAGATCACCAACCGCAGGGCCTCGTTCGATTACGAGTTCCTCGAGACGTTCACGGCGGGCATCCAGCTCGTCGGGACCGAGATCAAGTCCATCCGGGCGGGCAAGGCCTCACTGGTGGACGCCTTCTGCTATTTCGACGCACGCGGACAGCTCTATGTCAAAGGCATGAACGTCGCCCAGTATTTCTGGGGCTCCTGGGGGCAGCATGAACCCGTCCGGGACCGCAAGCTGCTGCTTACCAAACGCGAACTCCGCCACCTCCGCCAGGAGGTGAAACTCAAGGGCAACACCATCGTCGCCGTGAAACTCTTCATCGCGGAGAACGGTTACGCCAAACTGCTGATCGCCCTGGCCAAGGGCAAGAAGGCGTATGACAAGCGGCAGAGCATCAAGGAAAAAGATATCCGCCGCGAAATGGATCGCAGCGGATATTAGATTCTTTCCCCGCTTCGCTCCGGCAGCGTGACCGGAGGAGCGGAATCGGTTTTCTCAATATGACCGTCTATTCGGCCGGCTTGACGTAACGGTTGCCGGTCTGGGCCTTGACGGCGTCGACAAATGCGGGCGCATACGCCGGAGAGGTACGGCGGCCCTGGACGACAACGCCATTCTCGCTGGGCTGCATGATCTGGTCATTGTGCTTGACGATCAGGAGTTTGGCCAGTTTGTCCCACCGCTTCATCATCATGTCCGTATAGGTTTCGGTCTTCCGGGTCAGGAAGTCGACGCGTTCGCCGTGGGTCATGTTCGCAGCCTGCTCCTCAACGGCCTTCTGGTCCTCGGCGTAGAAATCTTCCAGTTCCTTCTGGGCCTCCTTCAGGTCGCCGATCATCGCGCTGTAGCGCGGATAGACCATGTTCGCAACGAAGTTGTTCATCCAGAACGCACTCTCGGTGCTGAACTCGCGGATGTTGTTGTTCTCGCGGCGGAACGGATCCGGGACGCGGTTGATGCTGCAGTAGACCGGGACGTAGGCGACCATGCTGGCATCGTCCATGTTGAAGTAGGTGACGCCGCCGAACTCGTCCGGCAGCCAGCTGCGCATCTGGCAGACCATGGTCATACCGCTCTGCTGGCAGCCGATCGGACGCTCGCGGAACATGTCGGTGCCGTCGCTGCTCTTGAAGTTGACGGGCTGGTTGCGGTACGGGGAAGCCCACGGGCCGGCGCTGACGTCGGCGGTCATGTCCAGGGCGGTCCCTTCATAATGGTCGCGCATGTCGTTCATCAGGTCGCGGACGGACAGCGGGGCATCCGGCTTGATCCAGAGCGGCAGATGGTCGATCACGTCGGTCTGGCCGTTGATGAACGGGAGATAACTGTCGATCTCGGCCGTATCGTAATGGTGGCGGAAGAAACTCCATACACGGGCTTCGCAGTAGCGGATCGCGCTGAAATCCAGCGGACCGTAGGCCTCGCGGAAACTGAAGTCGGCATCGGGGCCGTTGTAGTAACCCATCTCACGGGCGAAGGAGATGACATCGGCGGAGTACATGCACTCCCCTTCCACGACACAGAAACCGAGTTTCTTGTCGACCTTCTTGGCCTGCGGGAACTGGCGGATGCGGCTGGCGTTGGCATAGGCGCAGACACAGTCGTCCGGAACGCGGAGCGCGACCCAGACACCGCCCTTGCGGCCGGGTCCCTTGCCGATGAGTTCCATGATCCAGGCCTCGTTCTTGTCGCAGACGGCGAAGGACTCGCCGGTCGTGTTGTAGCCGTACTCCTGGACCAGTTCGTGCATGACGGCGATCGCCTCACGGGCGGTCGTGCTGCGCTGGAGCGCCAGGTCCATGAGCGTGAAATAATCCAGGTATCCTTCCGGATTGCGGAGTTCCTCACGGCCGTCCCAGGTCGTTTCGACGATGGTGACCTGATTCTCGTTCATCAGGCCGACGACGCCGTAGGTGTAGCCTGCCTGCCGGATGAAGCGGCCGCCCGCTTCCGCTCCGAATCCCCGGACCGCGATCATCTCGCCGTCGGCATGCCGTCCGGCCGGATGGTAGGCCAGCGGAGAGGCGAAACCGAAACCGTCGCAGTTGTAAGTACACATGACGCTTCCGTCGACGGAAGCCTTCTTGCCCACGATCAGGTTCGTGCAGGCGAACGAAGCCACCGCAAAGAAAATCGAGGCAGCCGAGAGAATCAGTCTTTTCATCGCTTCAATGTTTTTGTTTTCCCAAATATAAACAAAAAATCACTTGCGTGGCAAGTGATTGTCTGTTTCCGTCAAAGATTCCGGCCTGCAGGACATCAGCCTTCCGGCAGGCAGAAGGTTTTCCGGGGTCCTTCGACGCTGCGCCAGTAGTCGCTGTCGAACGCCTCGCCCGGGGCGAGATAGGGTCCTTCCCGGTCGATCCGGGTGCAGAGATACGTGATCTTGTACCCCTGCTGCATGAACAGGCGCTCGTAGTAGGTGCGCACTTCGTAGAGGGCGGCGACCCGGTCCGCGGGCATCGCTTCCCGGCTGAACAGTTCCTCCTGCGGCGTGGCGTACAGGTCCGTCGTGGCGGCGAGGACCGGCAGGTCGTTGACGGCGCAGACGGCGCGGGTGTACTCATGCAGGAAGCGGCTGTCGGTCTTCAGATGGACCAGACCGCCTGGCTGCAGGAAATGGCGGTAGCGCTCCAGGAAACGGGGCGAGGTCAGGCGGCTGTTCTCACTCTTGAGCTGGGGATCGGAAAAGGTCAGCCAGATCTCCGCGATCTCGCCGGGCGCGAAGAACGCTTCGATGAACTCGATCCGGGTCCGCAGGAAGGCGACGTTCTGCAGGGCATGCGTCGTGGCGTATTTCGCCCCTTTCCAGAGGCGTGCGCCCTTGATGTCCACCCCGATGTAATTGAAGTCCGGATTGCGTTCCGCCAGGTCGACCGTGTATTCGCCACGGCCGCAGCCGAGTTCCAGCACGATCGGCCGGGGCCGGTCGAACATCCGCTCGTTCCAATGGCCCTTGACCGGATGGTCCCGAAGCACGAAACCGTCGCTGCCGGCATCCAGTACTTCTTCCGTCAGAGGTTGGAGAAGACACCGGAAGGTCTCGTTCTCCTTGAATTTTTTCAGTTTACCGTGTCCCATTGCGTTGCAGACGGATCCCCGTCCCGGTCACATTGAATGTTTTCGTCTGGTCCTCCGGCAGGAACAGCGCCAGTTCCCATGTCCCCGTCTCGACGGGGCGCATGCCATGGCGGTATTCCAGCCAAAGATTTTTCTGGTAATAGGTACTTCCCTCCAGCTGGTCGCGTCCGACCCAGACCGTCTCTTCATACGGCCGCCCGGACGGATCCGTCCACTGGATGCGGAGCGGCATCCGGATGAACCGGGAAAAGACGAGATCGGTGCAGTCCATCCCGATGAGGATGTCGAGGTCATACGTCACTGCGGGGTCATCCAGGGCGACCGGGAAGCAATACCGGTTCTGTCCGTCCCGGTCGGCGACCTTGACGAACGTTTCCTCGACCGGCGGCCGCCGGCAGGAAACCGCGAGGGCCAGGCCCAGCAGGATCGGCAGCCAGGGTCTCATTCCTTGGGCGCCGCTTCTTTCTGCCGTCCGCCATCCTGGCGGCGCGGCCGGTTCTGGCCGCCCTGACGCCGGCGGTCATCCGGACGGCGGCCTTCGTTCCGCTCGCCCCTGGGACGGTTGTCGGCTTTCGGACGGTTCTCCTGCGGCGCCTCCGCCGCCGGCTGGGCCTCCTTCTTCGGCTGGCCGTCCTTGCGCTGCGGCTTGGATTTCTTCTTGCGTTTCTTGCCCAGGTTGTCGAAGCGGGTGATGCTGTCGTCGCCGACCGCCGTCACGAACTCCGGCAGTTCCGGTTCCGGTTCGAGCTTGAGCGATTCGGGACGGACGCCGTTGCGGTTCATCTTGATGATTTCCCGGACTTCGGCGGCATCCAGCGCGTAGGTATTGGCCAGGGAGCCTTTCTCATAGGAGAAATACATGACCTCCCGCAGGATGTCCGTCTTGACCAGATAGGCCAGGCCGTCTTCGAATTCCAACGGTTCCGAGACCTTCGGGATCCGGGACTGGGCATCCAGGTAGGTGGCGACCTCGTAATTGAGGCAGCACTTGAGCTTGCCGCACTGGCCGGCGAGTTTCTGGGGGTTCAAGGAAAGGTCCTGGGCCCGGGCCGCACCGGTGGTGATCGACTTGAAATTCGTGATGTAGTTGGCGCAGCACAGTTCACGGCCGCAGACGCCCAGGCCGCCGATCAGGCCGGCTTCCTGGCGCGCACCGATCTGCTTCATCTCGATGCGGATCCGGAATTCCTCCGCAAACACCTTGATCAGCTGGCGGAAGTCGACGCGGCCGTCGGCGATGTAATAGAAAATCGCCTTCGTGCCGTCGCCCTGGAATTCGACGTCGCCGATCTTCATTTCGAGACCGAGTTCGACGGCGATCTGGCGGGCGCGGATCATGGTTTCCTGCTCCCGGGCGATGGCTTCCTGCCATTTCTCGATGTCATAGGCCTTGGCCTTGCGGTAGATCCGTTTGAATTCGTAGGTCTCGGGATTGATGCCCTTGCAACGCATCTGCCGGCCGACGATCGGGCCCTCGAGGGTCACGATGCCGAGATCATGTCCGCTCTGCGCCTCGACGATGACCATGTCGCCCATCTTGATGCTCTGGCCGGAATCGTTGCGGTAGATGCCTTTCCGGGTATTCTTGAAGCGCACCTCGAAATACGGGGCGAACTGCTCCTGCCCGACACCGGCGAGCCAGTTATAGTCTTCAAGCTTGCAGCAGCCGCGCCGGTACGTGCAGACCAGATCATCGTTCTGGCTGCGGGTCACGGTACAGCCCCGGCTGCAATCAAACTTGATGTTTTCGTTCTCGTTCATATGCACAAAGAATCTGTATAAGTTGTCAGATCACCGACCAGAGGCGGGTGACCATGTTGCAGAACAGCATTTTCTGTCCCACGTTGCGTTCGAGCAGTCCGGCCGTCCGGCTCAGGATCTCGGCGCCCTTGCGGCAGAAAGACTTGCTGCAGCGGACGGCGGCATCACGGTAGAAGGCCTCCTCCTGCGGCGGAATGCCGGCGATGGCATCCATCCCCTGCTGCAGCATGAAGATTTTTCGAAGCTGTTCACCTGCAAAAATACAAAAAGCTTTCTGTTTTTCCCGCGAATCCAGCGCCACGATGGCTTCCCCCGTCTCGAGGGCCGCCTGCAGGTTGCGTTCGGCCAGGTTGCCGATCAGGTCGGAGAACAGGTCCCGCAGCGACGTGGCATCGCTGTCCGGAGACAGGCTCTGGAGCGCCGCGCCCACGCTGCCTCCGGCATAGGCGGCTGCTTCGGCGGCCTCGCCGGGATCGACGCCGAACTCCCGGACCAGGGTCCGGGCGACTTCGTCCGCGGAAAGCGGCAGCACGCGCATCCGCTGGCAGCGGGAAGCGATCGTGACCAGCACGTCCTCGGGGCTGTGGGTGATCAGGATGAAGACCGTCTTGTCCGAGGGCTCTTCGATGGATTTCAGGAGCATGTTCGCCGTCTGGAGATTCATCTTCTCGGGCAGCCAGATGACCATGAACCGGTATCCGCCCGTCGGGGCCGACAGGGACAGTTTCTGCATCACCGACTTCCCTTCCGCCACGGCGATGACCCCGGCCTTCTTCTCGATGCCGAGCGCCGCGGAGAGTTCATTCTCCATGAAATACGGGTTCCTTGCCATCAGTTCCCGCCAATATTTCGCGAAATCGTCGCAGGTCAGGTCCTTGACCGCCCCGGAGACCTTGGTGCTCGACGTGACCGGAAACGTGAAATGGGTGTTCCACTCGTAATGGTCATGGCCGGAAAGGAGGGCGATGAAAGCCAGGACCAGCGGCAGGGCGCCGCCGCCTTCGTTCTCATGCAGGAGCAGGGCATGGGGCACGCGTCCGCTCTCCACCATGCCGGTGAAGGCCCGCTTGACGTCCTCATTGCCGATGATCCTGTCGAAAGTCATGATTTCCTGTCTGCAACGAAATGGGCCAGGTCCGCCAGGGCGTCCCGGTCCCGGCCGGAAGGAAGCGCCTGGAGCGCCGCCACGGCCTGGTCAACATATTTGTCCAAATGCCGGCGGGCCGATTCCAGGCCGCCGTTCTCCTTGACGAACCGTACGATGTCCGCCTGGACGGAAGGCACGTTCGTAATCGAGACGACCATCGAACGGATCTCCTCATCCCGATCCGGCGCCGCTTCCAGGGCGCACAGCAGGGGCTGGGTGATCTTCTGTTCGTGCAGGTCCTGTCCCACGGGCTTTCCGATTCGGGCGTCTTCTTCGTAGTCGAAGATATCGTCCTTGATCTGGAAAGCGATGCCCAAGGCTTCCGCATAGGCATGGACCGCTTCTTCCTGCTCCGGAGTGGCCTGCACCGAAACGGCGGCGGATTCAGCCGTCGCCACGAAGAGCGATGCCGTCTTGTTGTAGATGATCCGGAGATAATCCTCCTGGGTCGTATCGCCGGCCGAGGCTTTCTGCAACTGCAGCATTTCCCCTTCCGCCAGGTCCGACAGAGTCTTGGAAAAGATCCGGATTACCCGGTCGGTCTCCCGGGTGGCGTCCAGGATGCGGCCGACCGCACGGACCAGCCAGAAATCGCCCAGCAGGACAGAAGCGCGGGAGCCCAGCAGCGACATTACCGTCGGGGCCCCGCGGCGCTGCGTGCTCCCGTCCGCCACGTCATCATGCAGGAGCGTGGCGTTGTGCAGGAGTTCGGATGCAGCCGCGAAACGGATGGTATCTTCCGTCACAATGCCGCCGCTGCAGGCGCGGGCCGCCAGCAGGGCAAGCATCGGCCGGAGCTGTTTGCCCCGGCGGGAAAGTAAGGCGCGGTTGGTATGGTTCAGCAGATCGATGTCACTGTCCAGCGAGCGGAGAATCAAGTCGTTGACCCGGTCTATGTCCACCCGGAGGTATGCCATGATCTCGGTTCTGTCCATCATACCAGGTTGGCAGCGAGTTCTTCTACCGAATCGACGAACTGGACAAGATCCGCATCCTTCTTGGAAAGCATGCCGGCATCGACATAATGCTGGTACATGGTCTTGAGCGGATCGTAGAAGCCCTTGAGGTTCAGCACGAGGATCTTTCCGTCGAACTGGCCGAGTTTGGCAAGGACATGAGTCTCGACCAACTCGTCGAGCGTCCCGATGCCGCCGGGCAGGGCGATGGCGACGCTGCAGCCCTCACGCATCTTCTCCTTGCGCTCGGACATGGTTTCCGTCAGGACTTTCTCCGTCAGACGGTCATAGGCGTAGCGTTCCATGAAAATCGGGATAATGCCGACATGGGAGCCGCCGCAGCGCTCGACCTCTTCGGAAATGGCGCCCATGGTTCCCCGCCAGGAACCGCCGGTGACAACTGTGTAACCTGCCTTGCAGAGGACGTCGGCCACCTGCCGGGCTGCAATGTGGTATGCTGGATCGATCTCCCGGATCGACGAGCAGAATACTACGGCACGTTTATCCATATTAGATTGTATTAGAAGAAGAATGCAAGGGAAACGGCCATGCCGTTGAAGTTTTTCTTGTCCTTGAAGGCGGAAGAGACCGTATCGACGATAGCGTCGGTACTGACCTTGTTGTCGCCGTCGGCCAGGGAACCGAAGTTCCAGAAATACTTGGCCGCCAACTGGATCTTCCAGACCTCAAGACCGACACCCAGGCCGAGACCGTACTCGACACGGTTCATGCTGAACTTGTCGAAGTCGTTCTTGACCGTATCCTTGTCGGACTCCGCCTGCATCGTCAGCCCGTATCCGATGAAAGGCTCGCCGAACACGTAAGGACGGAAAGCCACCAGGTCCGGACCCCACTGGATCTGGACGGGGACCTCGAGATAACCGACCTTCGTCTCCAGGGAGTTGATGGCATCGGCGCTGGAGACAGAGGTGATCTGGTCCATCGAGACGCCCTTGACCTGATAGACGAGCTGCGGCTGGATCGCGAAGCCCAGCCCGAGCGGGAAATTCGCGGCCACGCCGGCGTGGTACAGGGAAACGGAGGAAGTCTTGAACTCCTTGACATTGGAATCGGAAGAGGTGATACCGGCAAGGATGCCGATACGGGACTGGGCCTGCAGCCCCAGTGCGCCTGTCATCAGCAGGACGACAACGGCGAGGATCTGCTTTTTCATGACGTCTTACAGTTTTTCGATAATGTCCACGATTTCCTGACGGGGCAGGACGCCCACGGTGCGCTCGACCACCTGCCCGTCCTTGAAGAAGAGCAGGGTCGGGATGCTGCGGATGCCAAATTCCATGGCGATGTCCTGGCAGTCGTCGACATTGCACTTGACGACGTCGATCTTGTCGGCATAGGCCTCCGCGAGTTCATCCACGGTCGGAGAAAGCATCCGGCACGGTCCGCACCAGACAGCCCAGAAATCCACCATGACCGGCTTCCCGCCGGCGATGATATCCTTGAAATTTTCGTTCGTTGCTACTTTTGCCATAATTCAGTCATTTAAAGTTTCAGTATGGAACTGTCGGAACGCAAAATGCATTCCATCCACAAATTTAGGAAAATATGGCAGGAATGCAAAAATAATCGATGTATGACGCCCTGACACAAGGGCATGAAAAAAACCGGGCGGCGCTTCGGAAAGGCCGCCCGGTTCGGGATCAAAGGGCTTGCTCAAGGGGCCAGACATAGGCCCGCAGTCCCAGTTTCTCATTGTTCGCGTCCGTCTTGCGGAGCGCATCCATGATGTCGGATACCTTGTCGTCCGGCACGGCGGCAAAGAGGGCATGGTTCTGGGTCGGCCAGGCGTGGTTGCCCAAGTGCGGTTCGCCTTCGTAGGTGCCGCGGCCGCCGATTTCCGTCCAGACGGTGTAGCCGCGCTGGCCGAGGCCTTCGAGGAGTTCGACGATCTCCTCGTTATAGGCCTGGTTGTATGCGATGAATATTCCTTTCATGTTCTTTCAGATTCTTCGCTTCTAGATTCTTCACTTCGTTCAGAATGACAGCGGTTACGCCGTCTGCGCAGCCTTTCGGGCGGCCTTGCGGGCCAGCCGACGGGCACGATGCTCGGTAAATCCGCAGTACAGGGTCGGGATGATCACCAGGGTGATGAGCGTGGAAACGGACAGACCCCAGGCCACAACGACGCCGAGACCGTTCCACATTTCGGCACCTTCTCCGCGGCCGAGAGCCATCGGAAGCATACCGAGGACGGTGGTGAGGGTCGTCATGAGGATCGGACGCAGACGGCTCTTCGCAGCGGTAACGGAGGCGTCCCGCACGCTCATGCCGCGTTCCTGGCAGAGGATCGTATAGTCGATCAGCACGATACCGTTCTTCACAACAATACCCAGCAGGATCATGATACCGACCATCGCCATGATGCTGATGGCCATGCCGTGGACCATCGCGCCGATCGCGACGCCGACGAAGGCGAACGGGATGGAGGACATGATGACGAACGGACCCATGAAGGACTCGAACTGGGAGGCCATGACCATGTAGACCAGGATGATGATCAGGAAGATCAGGAGGATCATGTCCCCGAACATTTCCTGCTGGTCCTCGAAGTCGCCGCCGATGTAGTAACTCATGTCGGACGGGATAGTCGTGCCGTCCATGATCTTCTGGGTCGCCTCGACCGCCTCGCTCAGGGCATGGCCGCGGGCGACGATACCGGTCACGGTGATGAGACGCTCACGGTTCTTGCGCTGGATGGTCGGCGGGACACGGTCTTCCACGACCGTACCGAGGTCCTTGATCCGGACGCCGTTGCCCATCGCGTTGTAAATCACGATGTTCTCCATGTCCTCGATGCTGCGGCGGAACTCCGGCGCATACCGGACGCGGATGTTGTATTCCTCACCGTTCTCCCGGTAGAAGGAACCGACGGTACCGCTGATGGCCGCGCTGAACGCCGCGGCGGCCGTTGTGGAACTCAGGCCGGCGAGGGCGAGTTTCTGTCGGTCGAAATCGACCTGGTATTCCGGCGTATACTGGTCGCGGCTGAGGCTGACCTGGGTGAAGTTCGGGTCGTCGGACATCTTCTTCTGGACCTCCCGGGCGAGGGCTTCGCTGGTTTCGAAGTCGTAACCGTAGATTTCCAGCGCGACGCTGGACGCACCGCCCATGGCACCCATGCCTTCGGAGACATTGTACTTGTTGAGTTCCGGGAACTCGCGGAGGTCGGCACGGATGATATCCGCGATTTCGGCCGTAGAACGGTCGCGCTCGGTCTTGCTTCCGAGGTTGATGTTCATCGAGATCAGGTAGGCGCCGTTGCTCCGCATGCTGGCGAAGGCGTTGTCGGAGTCGGCCTGGCCGAAGGTATAGCTGAGCACCTTGATCTCCGGGACATCCTGCTTGACGCGTTCGTAGATACGGGCCGCGACGTCGCCGGTCACTTCCTGTGCCGTTCCGATCGGGAGCTCGATGCTGACCTGGAGACGGCCCTGGTCGCTCTGCGGGATGAATTCAGTCTTCATCACCGGCAGGTAGACCAGCAGCACCAGGACGAAGACGCCCACAGCGCCCAGCAGGACGATGCGCTTGTGGCACATGCACCAGGAGATCAGGCGGGAATAGCCGCGGGAGACGGCGTCGAGGAACCGGTTGATCGGATCGAAGATCAGGTGGAAGAGCTTGCCGCTCTTGTTCTCGTTCGTCAGGAGGACGGAGCACATCATCGGGACGAGGGTCAGCGCCGCGGTCGTGGAGACGATCATGATGATGCTGACGATGAAACCGAGCTGCTTGAACATGATACCGGCCATACCGGACATCATGGTCAGCGGAAGGAACACGCAGAGCATCGTCAGGGTCGAGGCGATGACGGAGATGCCGACTTCGGCGGTGCCGTGGACGGCGGCCTCCTTCGGTTTCTCACCGCGCTCGAGGTGCGTCGTGACATTCTCCAGGACGACGATGGCATCGTCCACGACCATGCCGATTGCGATCGACAGCGCGGACATGGAGATGATGTTCAGGGAGTTGCCCGTCGCGAAGAGGTACATCAGGGAGGCCAGCAAGGCGATCGGGATCGAAAGGACGACGATGAGGGTCGCCTTCCAGCGGCCGAGGAAGACATAGACCACCAGCATGACGAGCAGGAAGGTGATCAGGATCGTCTCCTTCAGGGAGTTGATGGTGTTGACAATGTTCGTCGAGGAGTCCATGACCGTCGTGAACTGAATGTCGGACGGCAGGTTCTGCTGGATGTCGGCCATGGCGGTCTTGACATCTTCGATGACCTGGACGGTGTTGTAGCCGGACTGCTTCTGGATGACGATCTGGGCACCGCGGACGCCGTTGGTGAAGGCTTCCTGGGACTTCTCTTCGAGACCGTCCTGGATGCGGGCGACGTCACGCAGGTAGACGGCACCGCCGGTCGGGGAATAGCCGACGACCAGGTCGAGGAGTTCGGACGGATCCTTGAATTCCTTCTTGATGCGGAGGGAATAGGTCTCCGAACCGATGTCGATGCTGCCGCTCGGGATGTTGCGGTTCTCGGCGGAGATCACACCGGCCAGCGTGCTGATGGTCAGCCCGTACGCCTGGAGTTTGGTCGGGTCGCAGTAGACCTGGATCTCACGCTGCGGGGCACCCGCGACGGAAACCGTACCGACACCGGAGACACGGGCCAGCGGCGTGGCCACCTTGTCGTCCAGGATCTTGTCGAGGGCGGAAACGCTCTGGTCCGCGGTCGCGGCCAGGATGAGGATCGGCATGTCATCGGCGCTGAACTTGAAGATCATCGGCGCGGACGCACCGTCCGGCAGGGTGGACGTCACCATGTCGAGCTTGTCGCGGACGTCGTTGGTCGCCGCTTCGATGTCGATGCCATATTTGAATTCGAGGGTCAGGACCGACACGTTCTCCCGGGACTGGGAGGTCAGGTCCTTGAGGTCACTGACGCCGTTGAGGGCGTTTTCCAGGGACTTCGTCAGGTTGTTCTCCACATCCTCGGCACTCGCGCCCGGATAAGATGCCATGACCATCAGGACATTGGATTCGATGTCCGGGAAGAAGTCGATCGGCAGCTTGACGAGCGAGAAGACGCCCAGGATGGCGAACGCCAGGAAGATCAGGAAGGTCGTGACCGGCTTGTTGACGGCTGAACGATAGATACTCATACGCGATTACCTGTTAAGGACCTCCACCTTGAGACCGTCCTTGAGACCGGACTGGCCCTTCATGACGACCAACTGGCCTTCTTCGATGCCGCTGAGGATCTCGTATTCGGTACCGATGTGACGGCCCAGCTCAACCGGGACATAGTGCACGGTATCGTCCGCATTCAGCAGATAGACATAGCGCTGGCCGGTACCTTCCTGCTTGACGATGGCCTGGTCGGAAACGACGATGCTGTTGTTGACGCCGTAGGTCACGGTCACGCGGGCATACATGCCCGGGCGGAGCGCACGGTCATTGTTCGGCACGACGACCTCGGCCTGAAACGTATGGGTGGCCGGGTTGAGGGTCGGATACAGGCGGTTGATGCGGCCGGAGAAGGTGCGGCCGGGCAGGGCGTCAACCGTCAGGGAGACCACGTCGTTCTTCTTGACGCGCGTATAATCGGTTTCGGAGATGCCGACGAGCAGTTTCACCGGGGTCACCTGCTGGACCGTGAAGATCGGCGCGGACATGGAATACATGTCTTCCTTGTCGAAGTTGCGCGCGGTGACATAGCCGGTCAGCGGGCTGCGGAGAATCGTGTTCTCCACCATGTTGTCGTAACTGCTCTTACGAAGCTTGTACCCGAGTTCGGCTGCTTCGAAGTCGGACTGGGAGACGCCGCCTTCTTCATACAGGCTCTTCAGGCGGGCATATTCGATATCGTCGTTCTGGATCTGGAGTTCCAGCTGCTCCAGCTGCATGCGGTCCATCTCGGCCAGGATCTGGCCCTTGACGACGTAGTCGCCCACCTCCACGTTGATCTTGCGGATGCGGCCGGCCTGCTGGGGCATGATATTGTTGGTAGCATAGGCCTCGACGGAACTGGCATAGGAATTCTCCTGCGGAACTTCGCGGCGGGTGGCCGGAGCGACTTCGACCGTACGGATCACATCTTCCGGATTCATCATCATGGAAGGGGCCGCGGACTCATTCTTCTTGCCGCCGCAGCTTGCAACCGCTGCAAGCAGGCCGGCATAAAACAGGGTCTTGATAATCTTCTTCATATCTTGTCTTTTCTTTTATCGGATTGTCTGGGGGTTGTACGTACCGTCCGGATCGGTGAAATCGGCGCCGATGACCTGCTCGAGGTTGGCCTTCGCCACCACGAAATTGTACACTGCCTGGCTGCGGGCAAGTTTGGACTGGGTCAGGACGAGCTGGGCGTCGTTCAGGTCGGTCAGCGTGCTCTTGCCGACCTCGAAAGAACGGGCGGAGACGTCGTAGGCCTTCTGGGCCAGGCCTTCCGCTTCGGCGGCGGCGTCATAGCTCTTCATCGCCGTCTCCATCGAGTTGAGATACTGGCGGATGGCGATCTTGAGCTGGCGTTCCGTCTGGATGCGCTGGAGTTCAAGTTCCGTCTTCTGGACCTGGGCCTGGCGGACCTGGCTGGTGCGCTGGCCACCCGCGAAGATCGGGATGCTCAGGCTGATGCCCGCAAAGGAATACGGGGTCCAGCGGTACTGGCTGAACTTGAAGTCGTCGTTCATGGACATGAAGTTGTACGCGAAACTGGCGGAGAGGGTCGGAAGGGAGGCGAACTTCTGCATCCGGACCGTCTTGGCCAGCATTTCGGCCTGGATGGCGAGCTGACGCATCGTCGTATTGTTCTCCAGCCCGGCATTCTCATTCTCGTGGATGTCCCGGAACATGGTCTGGGCATAGTCGCCGAGCGCGCCGGCCACATCGACCGGCATCTCCAGGTCGACGCCCATGACGGCCTTGAGCTGCCAGAGGGCCAGCATCACGCTGCTTTCCGCATTGTAGACGTTCGGAATGGCGTTGGCCATCGTCGAGGCTGCCCGGGAGAGTTCCAGTTCGGAAGCTTTCTGGGCCTTGTAACGGCGCTCGGTCTGTTCGAAATTGGCCTTCGCATTCTCATAGACGCTCTTGTATACGTTGAATCCCTCCTTCGCGAAAAGGACGGCGTAGAAGGCCTGCTTGACCTGGGTCACCATGTCCAGCCGGGAGGAACGGGCCTGCTCGACCGCCAGTTCGACCTGGTCGCCGGAGAGCCGGAGGCTTTCCCAGAGCTGGGCGTTGACCAGCGGCATGCCGACGCTGATACCCATGGAATACGTGTTCATACGGCCGACCTCGAAGCCGCCGTCGCTGTTGCCCGAGTCTTCCACGGGAGCGGGGACATACGGTGTAATCTGGCCGGGATGCAGGGCCACGAGCTGGTTGAGATAGTGCATGATCGGGGCGAAGGCGCTGGCCATCATGCCGGCCATACCGCCGCCGGATTCTTCGTCATCCGACGATGAGCCGCCGCCCATGTACATGACTTGTTTCTTGATGGTCCGCTGATAGGAACCGGAGCCGCTGACTTGCGGGAAGAGCGAGGCGTAGGTGCCTCTTTTGGCGTATTCCTGGCGGCGGATTTCCTGGTCCGCGACCTTTACGGAAATATTTTCGCTCAAGGCGATCTGGAGAGCCTGGTCGAGCGTCAGAATGACGGTGTCGCCCTGCGGGGAAGCCGCTTCAGGCTCAAGGTCTGTCCGGTACTGCGCTCCCGCGCTGAGGGACATGAGAACCGCGCCGAAAACCAGAAAGGCGCGCAACATTTGCTTCATAAAACTATATCGATCTTCTTTGGTTTATTCTTGAGGTAATCTGCATTTTCAATGCGCGCGGAAATGCCGCAAAATACGTACCGAAATCGGCCGCAAAGGCCGTTATTTTAGGCAAATTCCGTTCTTTTTGAAAGAAAAACGTTTAAAGCAGACCGAAATGGCGGAGTGCTTTGCGGATTCCGTCGTCATCGACGTCGGCCGTCACGTAATCGGCTGACGACTTAACATCTGCCGTGGCATTGCCCATCGCCACGCCGATCCCGGCATATTCCAGCATGCTGATGTCATTGCCGCCGTCGCCGAACGCGATGATTTCATCGCGGTGCAGCCCCTCGGCCTCCAGCAGTTTTTCGATGGCCGCGGCCTTGGAAGAAGCGGCGGGCGTGACGTCCAGGAACGCCGGATGCCAGCGGGGCCAGGCCACGTTCTTGAGATAGGGCTGGTAATACCGCTCCATCTCTTCCTGCGAGATGTAGACCGTATACTGGTAGACCTCCGACTGCCGGACCGTTTCCACCAGCGGGATGACCGGGAAGGCTGGGACATGGATGAGGTGGTTGATCGTGTCGGTGATGTCGTTCTGCAGGTTGATGCCCATGCCGTCCGCCATGAATGCGACGGCCGCGAATCCGTGTTCTTCGGAGATTTCCGCGACCCGGACCGCCTCCTCGTGCGGGATCGGGGCGCTGTGGATGATCCGGTCGCCCAGGAGGACGAGGCTTCCGTTCATGGTGATGTATCCGTCGAAGGGATAATCCTTCAGGTTGCGGATCAGCGCCTTCGGACGGCCGCTGGATATATAGAGCCGGATGCCCTTCCGGCGAAGGGCATCCAGGGCTTCCACGACTTCGTCGCGGATTTCGGATTCATGGAAACCGACGAGGGTTCCGTCGATGTCGAAAAAAGCCGCCTTGATCATTTGGCGTGGGCGTAATGCGTCTCGGTCCGCACCGGTTTCTGCGGGTGGACGGCCCGTGCCGGCAGTTTCTTCTTCCAGGCGTAGACCAGGAAGCCGATGCCGAGCAGGATGAAGGGGATGCTGAGAAGCTGTCCCATGTTCAGGGCCATTCCCTCCTCGAACCCGACCTGCGGCTCCTTGATGAACTCGATGAGGAACCGGGCGCCGAAGCAGCCGATGAAGAACAGGCCGATGAATGTGCCGCGATAGACCTTGTCCAGTTTCATCCGGTAGAGTCCCATCAGGAAAAGTCCCAGCAGCAGGTAGCAGCCGGCCTCGTACAACTGGGTCGGATGCTTCGGCTCCGTCTCGCCGCGCAGGTCGAAGATGAAACCCCAAGGGAGGTTGGTCACATCGCCGTAAATCTCTGAATTAAAGAGGTTTCCAAGTCGGATGAAAGCACCGGCGAAAGCGACCGCGATGCACAGGTGGTCGATCAGCCAGACAAAGTCGAAGTCGTTCTTGCGCCCGTATTTCCGGGCGTACCAGGCCATGGCGATCAGTAGCGCGATGGTACCGCCGTGGCTGGCGAGACCGCCTTTCCACGGCATGAAAATCTCCAGGAATCCCTCCCAGCTGCCAAGGTAGTAATCCGGCTGGTAGAACAGGCAGTGTCCCAGGCGTGCGCCCACGATGGTCGCGATCAGCAGGGTGAACAGCAGCGAATCGAGCAGGTTCTCGTCAATTTGTTCGCGGCGGAAGAAATAGCGGAAAATATACCATCCCAGGATGAATCCGCTGACGAAGAGCAGGCTGTACCAGCGCAGCTCCATTCCGCCGAGGTGGAAGATCACGGGATCGACGTGCCAATGCACGAATAACATTTCAAACATAACGAAACAGCCGGGTCCGTTTGGCGGGCCCGGCTGCAAATATAGCAATAATATTTTAGTCCTGAATGGCTGCGATACCCGGAAGGACCTTGCCTTCGATGGCTTCGAGCATGGCGCCGCCGCCGGTGGAGACGTAGCTCACCTTGTCAGCGTAACCCATCTGGGTCACGGCTGCGACGGAATCACCGCCGCCGACGAGGGTGTAAGCGCCGTTGGCGGTAGCCTCGGCGAGGTCTTCGGCGATCTGGAGGGTACCCTTGGCGAAGTTCGGGAGTTCGAAGACGCCGACCGGACCGTTCCAGAGGATGGTCTTGGAGGCCAGGATGATCTTCTTCCAGTTCTCGAGGGTGGCCGGAGCGGCGTCCATGCCCTCCCAGTCGTCTGCGATGTCATTGGTGTTGAAGATCTTGCGCGGCGTGTCGTTGTCGAAAGCCTGGCCGGCGACGGTCTGGACGGAAAGGCTGACATTGACGCCCTTCTCCTCAGCGGTCTTGAGGATCTCGAGTGCATCCGGAATCAGGTCGTCCTCGTGGAGGCTCATGCCGATCTTGCCGCCCTTGGCCTTGATGAAGGTATAACCCATGCCGCCGCCGATGATCAGGTTGTCGACCTTGCCGACGAGGTTCTTCAGGACAGCCAGCTTGCTGGAGACCTTGGAGCCGCCGATGATGGCGGTCAGCGGGCGCTGGGCGTTCTTGAGGACGTTGTCGATGGCCTTGATTTCGCCTTCCATCAGGTAGCCGAACATCTTGTCATTCGGGAAGTACTCGGCGATGAGGGCGGTGGAGCCGTGGGCGCGGTGGGCGGTGCCGAACGCGTCGTTGATATAGCAGTCTGCGTAGGAAGCGAGTTTCTTGACGAATTCCTTCTGGGAAGCCTTGACGGCAGCCTTGGCGGCCTTCTTCTCCTCGTCGGAGGCATCCTCGGCGAGACCGCGCGGTTTGCCTTCCTCTTCCGCATAGTAGCGGAGGTTTTCGAGCAGGAGAGCCTCACCCGGTTTCAGGGCGGCAGCCTGTGCGTCGGCCTTCATGCAGTCGTCGGCGAACTGGACCGGAACGCCGAGGCATTCGGAAACGCGGGCGACGATATGCTTGAGGGAGAATTTCGGATCGACCTTCTTCGGACGGCCGAGGTGGGACATGATGATGACGGAACCCCCTTTCTCAAGAACCTTCTTGAGGGTCGGCATGGCCCTGCGGATGCGGGTGTCGTCCGTGATCTCGAAGTTCTCGTTCAGCGGAACGTTGAAGTCAACGCGTACGATGGCGCGTTTGCCGGTGAAATCGTAAGAATCAATGTGCTGTTGCATAATATGTGATGTTTGTGTTTTGATACAATCCAAACCCCGAAGGGCATCCGCAAATTTAATGATTTTCAAGCAAAATCCGCTATCTTCCATGATTTTATCGTTTTATCCTCGGAGAAGTCCCGCGGAATCGGTATCTTTGCCGCGGATTTAGGTTACAAGCATGAAAATCGAATACCCGGACAGCGCGTGGAAGGATTATGAGATCCTGGACAGCGGCAATTTTGAGAAACTGGAGCGTTTCGGCAGCTATGTCATGGCACGGCCGGAGCCGAAGGCCCTGTGGGACAAGACCCTGCCCGACGAGCAGTGGAACCGCCTGATCCACACCCGCTTCACCCCGGGTGCCGGTTTCGGGAAGGCCGGCAAGGAGGACAGCGGTACCTGGTCGCGCGCCCGGAAGATGGAAGACCAGTGGTACATCCGCTACAAGGGACTCCAGCCGGGTCTGGATTTCAGCCTGCGGCTCGGCCTGACCTCTTTCAAGCACGTCGGCGTCTTTCCGGAGCAGGCTCCGAACTGGGAGTACATCTTCCGGAATACGAAAGCACTGGCGGAGGCGGCCCGCGCAGAAGGCCGGCCCGCACCGAAAGTCCTCAACCTGTTCGCCTACACGGGCGCCGCTTCCCTGGCCGCCAAGGCCGCCGGAGCCGACGTCACCCACCTGGATTCGGTCCGCCAGGTCGTCACCTGGGCACGGGGCAACATGGAAGCCAGCCGGCTCGACGGGATCCGCTGGGTCGTTGAAGACGCCCTGAAGTTCGCGCGCCGCGAAGCGAAACGGGGCAATACCTACCAGGGCATCATCCTCGATCCGCCGGCCTATGGCCATGGTCCCGACGGGGAAAAATGGAAACTGGACGAACTGCTCTTCGGCATGCTCCGGACCGTCTCGCAGATCCTGGCCCCGAAAGACAGCTTCATGGTCCTCAACCTCTACTCCAACGGCTACTCCGCCATGCTCGGCGAAACCCTCGTCCGCCAGGCCTTCGGCCTTACCGGCGAAAGCGGCTTCGAGATGGAAAGCGGCGAACTGGCCCTGAAAGACAAGAGCGGCAAAGTCCTTCCGCTCAGCATCTTCGTCCGCCTCAAACGCTAACCCGCCCGCCCAGCGACACACCCTCTCTCACACCAGCCCGCCGGCCCCCTCACCGGCAGAAATCCGCCGTTCCCGCCTCCGACAGCAGCCCATCGTTCCCGCCTCCGGCAGCAGCCCGCCATAGCAGTAAACTATTATCCGGACGGAAAAGGGGCGTGGTGTCGATCTCCTTGATAGTGAACTAATTACGTAAACTCGTATCCTCCATTAGGAAGAGACGACATATCTCAATGTGTTGATAATAAACCACATAAGTGCCACGCGCTTCTGTCCCGTCCTGAAAAAAAGTTTACCAAAAAAGAGTAAACTTATGATGACCGAAAGTCAGCGTTACAGGTTGCAGATGAAAGCAACGAGCAAGCTTCTGCGTGAGTATTTCAGCGGAGTGCCGATTGAAAGCCTTCGCCG
>Ga0256405_10005650_pt1 | contig 21179 bp, 14 predicted proteins | sample RumenRJG_02DNA_FD_189096 | JGI IMG/M metagenome (GOLD analysis project Ga0256405, IMG submission 189096) | Bovine rumen microbial communities from Lethbridge, Alberta, Canada - RJG_02 | ecosystem: Host-associated > Mammals > Digestive system > Stomach > Rumen | place: Canada: Alberta... | reverse complement strand
AAGACCATCTGGGGTGATATCTACAGGCGGCACGTCCGTTGCCGGTTCTTCTGCAGGGGCATCTGCGGGCGCGTCAGCGAGTTCCGTTTCTGGTTCAAGATCATCGGGCAGAATGTCTACGAGCGGTACGTCCGTTGCCGGTTCTCCTGCAGGTTCATCTGCGGGTTCCGTTTCTGGCTCAAGGTCGTCGGGCAGAATGTCCACAGGCGGCACGTCAATTTCAGGTTCTCCTGCAGGTTCACCGTCAGGCGTGTCTGCGGGTTCTGTCTCCGGTTCGACTGCTGGTGCGGGCGCTTCTACAGGAGCAGGCTGCGGAACTTCGGGAGCGGCCGGCGCCGGGGCATAGACCGGTGCTGGTGCCGGAGCTGCCATGGGAGCCGGTGCTGCCGGCATTGCTGCGGGTGCAGCCATAGGAGCCGCTGCAGGCGCGCCCGTCATAGGCGCGCCCATTGCCGCTGCAGGTGCAGCCGGTGCGTCCGTATCCGGGGTGATGATTTCTTCGGTGATGGTCACTGCGGTATCATCTAATGGTGAGTCGAGCGGCAAGTCCTGCGGAAGCAGAGAGTCAAGATCTTCTCCGGATGCAGGCGGTTCTATGAGCGCCTCAAGGTCGGCGTCGGACGCAGGTTCCGTTTCATCGCTTATGATGCTGGTCAGCGGCAGCGCCGGTTTTTCTGCAGGTGTCGCAGCCGGAATGGCCGCTGCTGCAGGCGCGGGTGTGCCGAGCGGAGCTGCCGCTGCTGCGGAAAATCCGGCCGGCGCTGCAGTAACTGCTGCCGGTCCTGCTGCAGGCTTACTGGCGGGCGCGGCTGTAGTAAATGAGTCGTCATCTATATCCATGGAAAGCTCGGGCGCATTGTCATTAAACTCATCGTCCGTAGCTTCATCGGTTATTTCCTGCAGAACTTCTTCTTCGCTAAGCCGTCGCACTGCCTTGCGGGCCGCTTCATTGGTGCTGTCCTTGTGCAGTACTTCCCGGTACAGTTCCATGGCGTCATCAGGCAAACCTTTCTGCTCCAGAATACCTGCCAGCATGAGCCTGCCGTCAGCGGCATCCTCTTTCTTATCGATATATGAGCGGATATACGTCTCTGCGCGGTCGGCATCTTTAAGCTGCATGCAGCGGTTTGCCGCGCTGTAGTAATGCTGCTGGTAGCTGCGGTCGGCGGCCTCGATCTTTTTAAACTGCTCCCTGGCGCTTTCGTTGTCGCCGGTACAGATATAGTACTGGGCCAGCAGATCCTGAGCAGGTACGTTGTCGGGCGTCCGATCCAATATATGCTGGATATAGTCCTTTGCATGATCATATTTCCCGATGGACAGCAGTACATCCGCAAAACCGGACTCGTATTCCGGTTGGATAGGGTGCTGCTGCTCGAATTCAGAAAGCAGCTGATAGGCACTGTCATTCAGGCCGAGCTGCGCATCCACCTGCGCGGCTGCCACGGCGGATGCAGTGCTATCCGGACTGAGCTCCAGCGCTTTGCGGTATGCCTGCTGCGCTTTGATCCAGCAGCCCTGTGCGGCGCAGCATTCGCCCTGAATCCTGTACATCTCCGCATTTGTATCATCAAGCTCTATAGCCTGCTTGGTCAGGTTCTCAGCCTTCTGCGCCTGGTTCGTGTTCAAAAGCAGCTTTGTGTAGTCCTGTACCGCTTCTGTCCAGCCCGGACGTGTACGCAGCGCGGTGTCGAATGCCTGCTCCGCTTTGTCATAGGCATGAAGCGTTTCATATGCCTTTGCCAGATTCAGATGCAGTACAGGATGGTTTGCGTCAGCCCTCAGGCCTTTCTGGAATGCAGCGATCGCCTTGTCATATTCTTTCTTCAGAAGATAGATGACGCCGAGATGGTTGAATGCCAGCGCGTCCTCTGGATTTTTGTAGGTAACGTTGGTAAAGCAGTTGATCGCTTCCTCATAGTTTTCCATTGACTTATATGTAAAACCCATCTCATAGTAGAGCTGGCTGTCCGTATCATTAAGCTTTTCAGCCTCTTTAAGCGTATTGAGCGCTTCATGATATTTTCCGAGCCGCCGGTAGGTTGCTCCGAGCTGGATGATCGCCGCATAGTCGGTAGGATCCTGCGTTATGATTTTTAAGAAGCACGGCTCGGCTTTGGCATATTCGCCGTTTTTAGTATACAGACTGCCGAGCTGGGCAAGCAGCGCCGGATCATCGGGAGACTGTTCCAGCAGCTCCGTCAGGCTGCGTATGGCCAGCGTATAATCATGGGAAAGTTCTGCCGTTTTTGCCCGCTTTAAAATAAGGTCATTCTCACTCATAGCTTATTCTCCCCTAAGGCTGTGAAGCCGCCGCGTTTTCCTGCGGTACAGCTGCATGTGATTTTGTTCCGGGTGAACCGCCGTACGGTCTGGCATAGACTTCCCGCGACAGCTGGCCGGTGATGTGGTCATCATACTTTGACCATGAAGATACTGCAAAATAGTAGATGGTTCCGGCTTTCAGGCCGGTGAGCGTCAGAGAATTGTTGTTACCCACGTTGATGGGCGAAGCTCCCTGTACGGCGATTCTGCCCAAGTATTCTCCGGGCCGCTCGCCGTAGAACACATAGTAACCGCCGGTCGTTTCATCTACGGAATAGCCCCAGCTTAATGTCACCGAGCAGTCTCCTGCCTTTGCGCTTATGGTGAACGGCGGCAGGGGAGCGGGGCGCTCCGTGTATTCTACCGCCAGTTGTGTGACGGACGGCGTTATTGTGCCCGCGCCGTCGGGATACAGTTCTACCGCCACTTGAAAATACAGACCGGTCACATTCTCTATGGCTGTTCCGTTGTTCACCGGTATCCACTCAGGGTCGGTATCCGTCCAGCCGTAAAAGTTGTCGCCGCTTCTGACATACAGGCGTACGTCAGTTTGTGCGGGAATGTCGGTTATGGCGGTTACCGTATTGAGCACTGACCCGGGACTTGTGAGTATGGGTTCAGTCACAAACCGTCCGCCCGCCGTGTCGTATTTGTCCAGTCCGAGCCTGCTGCCGGTATCGGCGGGAGACTGTACCGGCTTGTTCTGCCTGGTGATTCTGAAATCATCGATGCGTCCCATGTAGGAAGGGCACAGCTCTATGTCTGCGGGAACGCCGAGAACCGGCAGATAGACGGAACCGCTTTCGTGTCCGGTGGTGGTGAGGTACTGCAGTGCCTCCACGCTTCCGTTTACGCGGTATTCAAGCAGGCCGGTGCCTTCATCGAATGTTATTTTATGGAATGACCATTTGTCAGGGATGATGTTGCTGATGCCGGTCATGACCACTTCACCGTCGTTTTTTGTATAGCCGTCGAACAGGTTGGCAAAATTCCATTCGATCTTGTTGTTCACGAACAGGATCGTGATGGTCTGATAGGTGGGGTAATTGTTCGTATTGCGCGATGACCGCCATGCCAGAATGGTTTCGCCGTTGCCTGCAACGGACGGTGCAAGCCAGAACTCAATGGAAAAGGAGCCGATGGTGCCCGAACTGCCGAATACGGACCCCTGCTTGCCGTGCAGCAACATGCCGAGGCTGGTTCCCCTGCTGAGCGCGCATGCCTTGCCCTGTACGGATTTGTCGGTCAGGAAAAAATTGTTTTTGAGGATGGTGTAGTTGCCGCTGGAATCAGCCATAGCCTGATCCTCAAAATGCAGCAGCAGGTCCGTGTCAGGCGTGACGGCGGGCGAATTGGTTGCCAGCTGCAGACAGGTGTAGCCGAACCGCCCTTTGCCTGTGGTAACGTTCTTAAGCTGTGCCATCTGCGGCCAGCCGTTCCGGCCGCCATAAATGATAGTCCGCTCTTCGGCAGACAGATTCTGTACAGCGAGTACTAGACAAACAGCAAGAAAAATCAGTATTTTTTTTATATCAGCAGTGGTCATATGAGTAATGCTAACACGGCGCGGGAAGTTTTACACGCAACCGCATTGAAGGCCCCCTCCTCCAGTGGCGTTTATATGTGGCGGGATCCTAAAGGAACCGTCATCTATGTAGGTAAGGCCAAGAATCTTAAAAACCGCCTCACCTCGTATTTTTCCGGACGGAAAGATATAAAGACCCGTATCCTTATATCCCGTGCGGTTTCAATCGAATATATTACAACGGCGAACGAGTACGAAGCTTTTCTGCTGGAAAACAACCTTATAAAGCAGTACACCCCCCGATACAATATAAACCTAAAGGACGGAAAATCCTATCCGGTGATCCGCATTACGCATGAAGAATTTCCGCGCCTTTTTAAGACGCGCCATGTGCTTCATGACGGATCGCTGTATTTCGGTCCGTTCCCTGACGTGGGCGCGCTGGATACGTTCATCGACACGCTGTACAAGCTGTATCCGCTGCGTCACTGCAGGACGTTCAGAAAGCGCGATGCGCCGTGCATGTACTACCATATCGGGCAGTGCAAAGCGCCATGCTGCAAGGATTTTTCCGCACAGTCCTATAATGAAATAATCGGCGAGATTGCCCGCCTGCTTGAGGGAAAGGGCAAAGAAACCGAGGAAAAACTTACCGCGGAGATGAAGGCTGCCGCAAAGCAGCTTAATTTTGAGAAGGCCGTGCGGATACGGGACGGCCTGCGTGCGCTCATGGTCATGCAGAACCAGAATATCGTTGAAAGTTTTGACAGCGGTGACCGTGATTATATAGCCCATGACCGTGAGGGTGAGCTGGTCAGTTTTACGGTACTTAAAATCCGCAGCGGCAAGCTTCTGGGCAGGGACAATTATCGTACCGTGAGCCTGAACGAAGATGATGAGCTGCTGCCGGAATTTATGAACGCGTATTACACGGATGCCTCGCTCGTTCCGCCCCATATCTATGTGCCCACGCAGGCAGGCCTTGAGTTTATGACACGATGGCTGTCTGAAGAATGTCACGTGAACGTTGAGATCCTGCTTGTGCAGGACAGTATGGAGAACGCGGGTCGCCATAAGGCTGCCATGAGCATGGCGTTTGAAAATGCCCATGAAGATATAATCCGCCGTCTGCGCGAGCGCGGTGACATGCCTGCGCTTGAGGAGCTGAAGACTGTGCTGCGGCTTGATCATCTTCCGGTACGTATCGAAGGATTTGATATTGCACATATCGGCGGCAAGTTTCCGGTGGCCAGCCTTATCAGCTTTTATAACGGCAACCCGGATAAAAAGAACTACCGTTACTTCAAACTGAAGACAACGGACGGTATCATCGATGATTTTGCGTCCATGCGCGAAGCGGCGACCCGCAGGTATACGCGGCTTGTGAATGAGCAGGCTGATCTGCCTGATCTGATTCTTATAGACGGCGGCATAGGACAGGTGAATGCGGTGCGCGGCGTGCTTGATGCGCTGCAGCTTGATATTCCTATTGCGGGTCTTGCAAAGCGGGATGAAGAAATCTATCGTCCTGGTGACAGCGTGCCTATCAGCCTGCCCAAGCGCAGCGATGCGCTGCGGCTGCTGCAGCGTGTACGGGATGAAACTCATCGTTTTGCCACGAGCAGAAATCAGCGGCTGCGTACAAAAGAAAATACGGTGAGCATCTTTACGCAGCTGCCCGGCGTAGGTGAAAAGCGCGCGCTGACGCTTATGAAGACTTTTACGACATTGGAGAATCTGGCCGCCGCTGAGGAAGCTGCCGTTGCCGAGGCCGTGCATGTGCGTGCGCCGCAGGCGGCTGAAATCCTCATGGAAGCCCGGCGTCTGCTGGAAAAACGCCGGCAGGAGCAGGAAAAGGCCATGCTGTCCTTGCGGTCGGCGGGCACTACCGTGCAGAAAGCCGCGGATATACAGCGTAACATGGATTTGGCCGCCGCCGCGCTTGAAGCTGCCGAAGCAGCCCCGGAGTACCACGGCGACGTCTGAGCACCCCGCAGAAAATCCGTGATGCACGGATATCCATTTTTGCCGCTGACGGCTGCGGAGCGGGGGGGCAACGCAAAACATCTGCAACCCCGGCGGAAGCAGCCGTCAGCGGCAATCTTGTTTTCTGTACCTTAGGTACTGTGTTTTTTTGATGTGTCCTTACACCTTGAACTTTCCGATCTCAGTGGATACTTTCGTAATACTCTGGCTGTTGTCCTTACTCTTCAGGTTGACTTCCTGAATAGCGTTGTTGATGTCGTTTACACCGGCGGTCATTTCGTTCATGCCGCTGTTGATTTCGGCAGTAAGGCGCGCAAGCTTGGACATTTCTTCAAGTATCTGGCGTCCGCCCTCGTCCATTGTGGCGGCCTCGTTCTTTACCTGGCTGGTGATGGAGTTGATCTGGCCCATGGCGTCAAGAATCTGCTGGCTGCCGGCGGACTGCTCCTCCATGGCGTTCTTGATCACAGCTTCCTGTTTGTTCACCGCTTCGGTGTTGGTGAAGATGATTTCAAACTGTTTTTGAATGGCTGTGGCGCTCTCCGCGATCGTTGCGATAAGGTTGCTCAGGTTGGTGAGTACGTCTGAGATGCGCTTGCCCTGCGTGCTTGAGTCCTCAGCAAGCTTACGGATCTCACCGGAAACGACGGCAAAGCCTTTGCCTGTTTCACCTGCATGCGCAGCTTCAATGGCGGCGTTCATAGCGAGCAGGTTTGTCTGGCTTGCGATGTTCTGGATGATGGTACTGGCGTCAAGCAGACCCTTGGAATCATCGGATATCTTACGCGTAAGTTCTACGGTCTTTGAGATAAGCTCACGGCCGTGCTCCGCAGATTTGGTAAGGTCGTCTACAGTCTTTGAGTTGGAGGCAAGAATGCCTGTTACGGAACGTACGTTGGCGACCATCTGCTCGATGGATGATGATGACTGCGCTACGCTGGATGCCTGCGTTTCAATGTCAGAGTTGAGACGTTTGATGCTTTCTACGATATTGCGCATGGTGGAGGCGGTTTCCTCCACGCCGGCAGACTGCGTCTGTATCTGGGCTTTCATGCTGTCGATGTTTGATGAGATTTCCGTGGCTGCACCGGCCGTCTCGGACATGCTTCCTGCCAGATCTTTACCGATCTGATCCATGGTTGATGACTCATGCAGGATGGATGCGATGGAGCTGGCAAGCTTTTCCATCACCGCGTTGAAATGCCCCGCAAGCTGGCCGATTTCGTTCGAGGCAAGTTTGGGAAGCCGCTGGGTAAGATCGCCGTCACCTTCTGATATGTTCTTCATGATAGCGGTGATCTTCTGGATCGGACGCGCGAACGCTTTTCCGTAGATGGTGGCTACGATGACGGATACGACGATTCCCACTGCAAGCAGCATGAACATGATGTGGATGATGGCACGGTTGCTGGCCTTGAGCTCGGCGTCAGGTACAATGACAATATAGTTGAGCGGAATCAGACCGTTCTCTGACGGTATGGTGCGGATTTCGCACGGATGTTTTCCTTCTATTGTTTCATCGAAGGTAATCGTGTCGCCGTGATTGTATTTTTCCAGCCCTTTTATGCCGATTTCACTGACTTTTTTGAAAAGGTTTTCGGGATGTACGGTGTCAACAAGAATGGAGCCGTTGTGGTCGCACAGAATGATGGACGTGTGCTTGTAGTCGGTTCCTGAGATTGATTTGAACAGATCCGACAGGTTGGACAGATCCGCGTCCGCGGTGACTACGCCGCGGATGCTGCCGTCCTGTGCGGAGACGGTGCGTGACGCTACGATAACGGTTTCACCGGCGGAAGTAGTGTAGGCGTCCGAGAAGACGACCTTGCCGGGCTTGTTCTCTGCATTCTTGAACCATGACCTGGTACGGCTGTCGTATCCGTTGCTGCGGGCAACTTCCGGGTAGCGCGTAAATGCACCGGTGGACTTCAGCGAAAGGCTGACGCCGAGCAGTTCCGGTTTGTCTTTAACGAAAGCACGGGCAAGCAGGTAAACCTGCGCTTCATACTCGGAATTCTCAAGCGGCGTCATAGGAATCTTACCGCTCGGATCTGACAGATTCACATATGAAGTAATGCTATCGTCATCCTCACGGGCAAGCTCCGTGTCGGCGAACAGATCGACCGACGTGCTGATGCTGCTGAAATGATTGCGCATGGTGACGTCCATGAGCGTAAGCGACTGTCGCAGCTTGTCATCGAACTGCGCTGTATTCAGAGATGATACCCGGACATAGATAATGCTGCCGAGTATAAACATAAATGCAAGCGTCAGAACGGTAATGTTGACGGCAAGCGTAACAACGATAGAACTGTGTTTTGTACCTGTTTTACTCATGCAATAATAATATATCAGTGTGTTGTATTCTGCAAGAACTTCTTTTCCTGTCAGTTCCTCCGGCATCGAAGCTGCAAAACGAGCAGGTGGCCGGTTTCCTTCCTGCCTAATGGTGCGCAGTTTTCTGCTGATGCCATACACTTGTGCTTGCAACTTATGTATAAAAATGCAATAATGCCACGTAGTTTGCATAAATTATACACGGGGTGAGATATGTCACTTATTCATGGTGCCTTTACGGCTTTGATTACACCGATGCATGCAGATGGTTCGGTGGATTTTGAAGGATTCCGCTCGCTGGTCAGAATGCAGCTTGAGGGTGGAATTAACGGGCTTGTTCCGCTGGGAACAAGCGGTGAAACTCCGACTTTGGACGAAGATAAAGAAGAGCCTGAGCTCATTGATATTGTATTTTCCGAAGTCCGTGCTTTTGAAAAAAAACACGGCAAAAAAATCCCTGTCGTGCTGGGAGCGGGAAGCAACAACACCCGTGATGCTGTTGAGTACTGCGAACGCGCGAAAAAAGCCGGTGCGGACGCCGCGCTCGTGGTGACCCCGTACTACAACAAACCTTCGGATGAAGGTATTTTCCGTCATTTTGAAGCAGTCTCAAAAGTCGGTATCCCGATCCTTGTCTACAACATTCAGGGCAGAACTGGCCGCAACATCAGTACGGCAGTATTGGAGCGCATCGCTCAGCTGCCCAACATTGCGGGCGTAAAAGAGGCGAGCGGCAGCATTGATCAGATGATGGACGTTATCCTGCGCATCAAGTCAAAGCGGCCTGATTTTGCTGTCATGAGCGGCGATGATTCTCTGACGCTGCCGTTGATCGCGGCCGGCGGTGACGGTGTTATCTCTGTCGTGTCGAACCTTACGCCGTCATTGGTCACGCAGATGGTGACCGATGCGCTTGCCGGTGATTTTGAAAAAGCCCGCGCGCTGCACTACCGGCTGCTGCCGTTCTTTAAGGCGGCCTTTGTGGACGGTAATCCGTCGTCCATAAAATATGCCATGAACTGCAAGGGACTGCCTGCGGGCGGTCTGCGTCTGCCGCTTGTGGAAGTGACGGACAGTGCGAAAAAGATTATAGAGGCGGCGCTCGCTGAGTGCAATTTATAAGCGCCGCCGGTGATTATGGGAGAAAAGAAGTATGTCTGAAAAAATACCTGTAGGTGTTCTGGGGGCTACCGGCATGGTAGGCCAGCGGTATGTGCACCTGCTTGAAAATCATCCTTGGTTTGAAGTGACCTATGTGGCGGCAAGTCCCCGCTCGGCCGGAAAGCTGTATAAGGATGCGGTGGCGAACCGCTGGCTTATCGGCGCGGATATTCCTGCCGGAGCCGCGGAACTGACAGTACAGGATGCTAATGATCCTGCTAAGGCCGCCGGCAAATGTAAGTTCGTGTTCAGCGCGCTTGAGATGGACAAAGAGGCGATCAAGGCGCTTGAGGCTGCCTATGCGGAGCGCGGTATTCCTGTTGTGTCAAATGCAAGCGCGAACCGCTGGACGGATGACGTGCCCATGCTGATTCCCGAGATCAACAGCAGTCATCTGGATGTGATCCGTGAGCAGCAGAAGCATCATGGCTGGGACAAGGGCTTTATCGCTGTAAAGCCCAACTGTTCGCTTCAGACCTATATGATGCCGCTGTATGCGCTGCAGCAGGCCGGATATCCGGTAAAGCGCATGATCGTGACTACGCTGCAGGCGGTGTCCGGAGCAGGCTATCCCGGCGTACCGTCGTTTGACATGATCGACAATATCGTGCCGTATATCGGCGGAGAAGAAGAAAAGACCGAAAAAGAATGTCTTAAGATTCTGGGCGCTGTACAGGACGGGCGGATTGTAAACGCAGCCGGTCCTGTGGTCTCATCAACTTGTACGCGCGTACCGGTGATCGACGGGCATACTGCAACGGTGAATATCGAATTTGACCTGAAGGACGCGGACAAGCCGTCTCTGGAAGAGATTGAGCGCGTATGGACGTCGTTTACGTCCGTGCCGCAGGAGCTCCGTCTGCCGTCCGCGCCCGAGCATCCGATCGTCGTACGCCATGAGGACAACCGCCCCCAGCCGCGCCGTGACCGCGAGACGGAGAAGGGCATGGCCTGCGTTATCGGCCGCCTCCGCCCGTGCAACGTGTTCGACGTGAAGTTTGTGGCGCTGAGCCACAATACAAAGCGCGGCGCCGCGCTCGGCGGCATCCTGAATGCGGAGCTGCTCAAGGCAAAAGGTTTTTTTGACAACCTGTAAACCGTATTGTATTGCAGAAATCACGCTCAGCAGCCGCGGAAGCGGTTGCCGAGCGTAAAAGTTGATTCCGTGGTATTTTATTCGTTTTGCTTGAAATGCCCCCGCTTTCATGATATAGTGCCGTATCGACGGTTCATATATGTTCTGCGATGACCGGTTGTAATGCCGGCGGGGGCAGAATGTTTCTACCAGTCTCCCGTATGACTGACTATGAACTGGTAGATTCCTCAGCAGCGGCGGAACTGTTTCCGCCGCAGAGGTGATGAGCCGCCGGTAAGCTGCAGGGAACATCGGAAAACTGCTGTTTTTCGAGATCCTTATCTTAAAACGGAGAGCTGTCACCTATGAAAGTCGCCATCTTCTTTGGTTCAAAATCAGACACAGACACAATGAAAAAGGCCGTTCCCATCCTGAAGGAATTCGGGGTGGAATACAAGGCGTTCATCCTTTCCGCGCACCGTAACGGCGCGCTGCTTGCAAAAACCGTGCGTCAGATAGAGCAGGAAGGCTATGAAGTGATCATAGCCGGTGCAGGACTGTCCGCGGCGCTGCCCGGCGTTATAGCCGCGCAGACGGTGCTGCCGGTGATCGGCGTGCCGCTTGAATGCGTGACCTCCGTTTCAAACGGACTTGCGGGTATGGACGCACTGCTTTCGGTGGTTCAGATGCCTCCCAAGGTGCCGGTTGCTACGGTGGGAATCGGTAATGCTATGAATGCCGCGTATCTGGCGGTGCAGATTCTTTCGGTGAAATATCCTGAGCTCAGGACCGCGCTTAAAGAATTCCGTGAGCGCATGGCTTCTGATACGACCGGCGCCGACGGCGTTGTGCTGGACTGAGCGGCGGAGATCTGCAGGCTATGAAAGAACTATACGAATCCGGCTGTATGGCGGCCGATGACAAGCTGCGCGACAAATGCGGCGTGGCCGGCGTGTATTTTAACCGGGGTAAGGCTCTGGCCGGCGCCGACGATTGTGCGGCGGACGGCACGGATGAGACTGCCGGAGCGAATGCCGCTACGATAGTCTATTACGCGCTGTATTCGCTTCAGCACCGCGGTCAGGAAAGCGCGGGAATCGCGGTGTCCGACGGTACCGATGTGAAGGTGCATAAGGATATGGGGCTGGTATCGGACGTGTTCACGGCCGAGAACCTTGCCGCGCTGCGCGGACATATTTCTATAGGCCATGTACGCTATGCTACGGCGGGCGGCTGCACCATCGACAATGCGCAGCCCTTTGTGAACCGGTTTAAGCTTGGCAGCGTGGCGGTTGCCCATAACGGCCAGCTGGTGAACTACGAGCAGATCCGCGAGATGCTGGAGGAAACCGGCTCAACGTTTAATTCTACGAGCGATACCGAGGTAATCGTCAAGCTTATAGCAAAAAGCTACCGCAAGGGGCTTGAGCGTGCGCTTACCGACACTATCCAGATGATAAAAGGTTCCTTTGCGCTGTGCGTTATGACGGAGAACTGTCTTATCGGCGCGAGGGATCCGAACGGCATCCGCCCGCTCTGTCTGGGTAAGCTTGAGAACGGCTGGATGCTTGCCAGCGAAAGCTGCGCCATTGATGCGGTGAACGGCGAGTTCGTGCGTGACATTCATCCCGGCGAGATTGTGATTATCAATGATGACGGGGTTCTGTCGTTTGAATTCGGTGAAAAGACGTCCAAGCGTTCATGTATCTTTGAGTATGTGTATTTTGCGCGTCCTGATTCCATCATAGACCAGATTGCTGTTGAGGAGGCCCGGCTGCGTATGGGCGCCATGCTTGCCAAAGAAAGCCCGGTGCCGGCGGATGTGGTGGTGGGCGTACCCGACAGCGGGCTCGGCGCGGCGCTCGGGTATTCCCGGGAATCCGGCGTACCCTATGCCATGGGAATCGTGAAGAATAAGTATATAGGCCGTACGTTCATCGCGCCCACGCAGAAAGAGCGTGAGAACATGGTGTTTGTAAAGCTGAACGCCCTGAAGAGCGAGCTCAGCGGTAAGCGCGTGATCGTGATCGATGATTCCATTGTACGCGGCACCACGAGCCGCCGTCTGGTGCAGATCGTGCGCCGTGCAGGTGCGCGGGAAGTTCATTTCCGCGTGTCGAGCCCGCCTGTGAAATTCCCCTGCTATTTCGGCATAGATACTCCTAAGCGGGCGGAGCTGATTTCTTCCGCCCATGACGAGGAGGAGATCTGTAAGGAGATTGGCGCAGATTCGCTGGCGTTTTTGTCGGCGGACGGCATGTTTGAGGCGTGCAGGTCGTGCAATCCTGCGCAGTACGGTTTCTGCAAAGGTTGTTTTACCGGGGAATATCCGATTTCGGTTCCCGGCGAGCTGAACGGAATACGGACAAGATAGAAGGGGGAGAAAATGGTAGATTATAAAAAAGCCGGCGTTGACGTTGAAGAAGGTTACCGGGCGGTAGATAAATATAAGGCGCAGGCACGCCGGACGGCGATTCCGGGCCTGCTTACGGAGCTTGGCAGCTTTAACGGCATGTTCGAAGTGCCTGCCTGCAAGCATCCGGTGATGGTGAGCGGCACTGACGGCGTGGGTACTAAGCTGGATATTGCGTTCAAGCTTAAGAAATACGACACGGTCGGCATTGACTGCGTCGCCATGAGCGTGAACGATATTCTGTGCTCCGGCGTAAAGACGCTGTTCTTTTTAGACTATATTGCCTGCGGCGGACTTGACGCCGACGTGGCCGCTCAGCTGGTAAAAGGTGTGGCCGACGGCTGCGTTGACTGCGGTTGTGCATTGCTCGGCGGCGAAACGGCGGAAATGCCCGGATTCTATGATGAAGGTAAATATGATCTGGCCGGGTTCGGCGTAGGAGTAGGTGAGCGTGATGAGATGATCACCGGAAAGGAAATCCGGAAGGGTGATGTGCTTATCGGACTTTCATCAACCGGAGTACATTCCAACGGATTTTCGCTGGTCCGCTCCCTTGTATCTGATTTTAATGAGCCGTTTACGGTCGATGGCCGTGATACCGGAAAGACCATCGGAGAGGTTCTTTTAACGCCTACGCGCATCTATGTGCGGCCTGTCATGCATGTGCTTTCGCAGTACCGGCAGTCAGTGCACGGTATGGTGCATATAACCGGCGGCGGCTTTTATGAGAATCTGCCGCGCATGTATCCGCGCGTTGGTGACGGACAGAAGCAGCTGGTCAGCGTAATCAAAAAAGGCAGCTGGGATATTCCGCCGGTATTCGATGAGCTTATCCGCCGCGGCGCTGATCCTGATAAAGTGTTCAATACATTTAATATGGGAATCGGATTTGTGCTCGCCGTGGCTGCGGATGATGCGGACGCGGTGCTCCGTATGTTTAACGACAGCGCCGCTGACTTTCCGATGACAGGCCACCCGGAGGTACCTGCTTTAAAAGCCTACCGTATCGGCCGTGTGGACGAAGCTGCAGGTTCTCTTTCCGGCGATATGAAGGGTTCCCCTGAAGCAACGGTATTTGAGTCATGAATATAGCGGTGCTTGTTTCTGGCGGCGGCACTAACCTGCAGGCGCTCATTGATTATGAGCGGCAGGAACAGAACTGCCCGTACCATATTGCGGTAGTGATGAGTGACCGGAAGGCTGCGTATGCGCTGGAACGTGCGCGGAATGCGGGCATTCCGGTTGAGCTGGTCGGACCGTATGCCGTGCTCGGCAAGGAGCGGGCTCAGACGGCCGGAAAAGAAGAAAAGCGTGCCGCCGTGTCCGGCCGGGTATTGGAAGTATGCCGGTCGTATCATGCTGACGGCGTGGTGCTTGCCGGCTGGCTGACGGTGCTGGGCGGCGAGCTGCTGACTGCTTATACCGGCCGGATCATCAACCTGCATCCTGCGCTGCTGCCCGAATTCGGCGGCGAAGGTATGTGGGGACATCATGTACATGAGGCTGTGCTTGCCGCCGGCAGAAAAGAAAGCGGCTGTACGGTGCATCTGGTGGACGCCGGCTGCGATACCGGCAGGATTCTGGTGCAGCGGCGTGTGCCGGTACTTCCGGATGACACGCCTGACTCGCTGTATGCGCGCATCGCGCCCGAGGAGCATAAGGCCATTGTTGAGGGCGCCTGTATGCTCGCTGCGATGACGGAGCGTTCTGCAATCTGACTGAAGATCAGAGAACCTCGAAAAAATGTCTGCCGGTAAGGGCTGTTCAGAACAGCCCCTTGTGCCGGCCGGCTTTTAATAGTTTCCGATATATGTTCCTTTGGGGCGTGCGCGGATAACGACGCGCCTGTTCTGCGCCCTTCCTTCTGCCGTTGCGTTGCTCTGCTCCGGCTTTGTTCCTCCGAATCCCTGATAAGTGAATACGGATTTTGGTACGCCGTTCTTGATAAGCGCTTCTATTACAGCCTGCGCACGCTGCACTGACAGCAGCATCTCGCCCTCGGGCTTGCCTACGTCTGCGGTATGTCCTTCTACGAGGAACGTAAAGTCCGTCTGATCGAGCGCCTGCTTGAGCATGGTTGCTATGCTGGCAATGCGCTCCGTTTCCTCCGGCAGCAGCTGCGCCGAGTCCGCCACGAACTTAAGATTGAACCTCATGTGTATACCGTCAGGTGCGTCCTCACCCTGGAAGTCTTTGAATGCCGGCCATGGCGGGAAGTTGACGATGGTGTTGAGCGCCACATAGTATGCGTTGTCTTTGACCGGAATCTGTACTTTATAAACAAGCTGCTCTTTGTTCAGCAGAATGACTACTTTGCCGCTTTCAAACAGCCTGCGGTTTTCAGGCACGGAAAGAATGCGCAGTGCATCCTGCCGTGAAATGACGGGATCAGTACGGTTCTGCCCGTAAATTTTATTTGCGATGATACGCATAGGATCCGTACCGACACGGTCCTTGTATCTGGTTTCGTTGTCAGAATAGTCGTAGACGATGATGCTTTGCTTTTTGGCTTTGGCGCTGTCCATCATGTTGCGCTCATAGATGAGGTTCATGTCGCTGTCCCAGATTTTGGGGAAGAAGCACGGTTTGGCGGTGTCGGTGATGAATTCGCCCTGTACTTCCAGCGCGCCGCGTGCATCAATGATAATGCCCGTATACGGACGGGACGCCACGGTGTCTATGGGTTCTTTGGGCTCATAGGAATGGTTGTGACGGATCATCTGAGTGGAAATGTCGAGCAGGTTTATGGAATGTGTCGTCTTTATGGTCAGGGTACCGTCCGGCATGATGGGCGGACTGCGCCTGCCCGAGTCTATGATTTCCGTGAGCTGCTCAAGCGTCACGGTTTCGTCAAGCACCATGTCGCCCAGAAGTCTTGCGGAATCCACCGGTATGGTGAGCAGGGGATCTTTTATGAGCTTAGGCAGCGATCTGGTTATTTTGTTCATTGCGGTGTTTTTACCTGACGGCAGGGATATACCTGCGGTTTCCGTGTCAAAAAGCACGGTGGACGCAAATGTATTGGTGGTCCAGTCGATGGTGCTTGATGAGGTGATGACGGAATCCGCTCCGGCGGTGATGCAGGCGAATGCGGTCAGAATTAAAAAGCATGCGATATATGTGCACGTACGTTTCATAGTTTTCTATTTCTGTTTATCGGCAGGTCGCGGGGATGAAATAAGGGGGAACGCGTAAAAACTTTTCAGGACTGACGTCAGGCACCGCCTACAAGCCCTCCGGCGCCTCCGGTTCTGTTTCGGCATCGGTAAAGACGGCGGCATCGTCTGCAGTTTCATCTGCGGCCTTGTCTGTTATTTCCTCCGCAACTTTATCTGCGGTTTCGTCCGCAACATCGCCCGCATCTTCTTCTGCAGTATCGTCAGTGACTTCGTCCATGGCTTCGCCCGCGGTTTCACCCGTGGTTTCACCCGTGGTTCTCATGAGTATGCTCAGCGCATCCAGCGCGGCGGTTCCCATGCCTGTCGGTACGCGTATCTGGTACGGCGCATCGGGCGGCGTTGCTCCGCGGATCAATGCTGCATTGAGCCTGCCCAGCAGATCTTCGTCAATGCGCAGCTCGCTGGCAAGCGCACGCAGAGAAACGGATGTGCGCACCGTTACATAGTCGAACGTTCCCGCCAGCTGCTGTAGCAGCTGCAGGCTGCCGTTGTCCATGTCTTCAAGCCGGGATGTGTTCACGCCGTACCAGCCGCCGTTGATAACGATGTCGGAGATTGCAAGCAGTTTAGGCACATACCGTATCGTGTGCGCCGGGATCATGTTGTGCTCGGCAAGATACCAGAACGTTTTTTCCGGAGAAGCCTGCAGTGCCCGTGACATGGCGCCTGCGCCGCAGTTGTATGCACCGATGGCAAGCAGCCAGTCATTGAACATGCGGTAGTTGTCCTGCAGCTTTGCAAACGCGGCTTCCGTTTCTTTCCACGGATCCAGCCGTTCGTCCACCCAGTCATTGCGCACCAAAAACGGGTATGTGCTGTTCGGCATGAACTGCCACATGCCGAGTCCGTGACCGTCAGTCGAGCGGGCGGCGGGCCGGTAGCTTGATTCAAGCACAGGCAGGAATTCAAGGCATATGGGCAGACCGAGCTCCTTCAGCCGCCGCCTTATGTAGAGCCGGTACGGCTCTCCGTTGTCAAGAATACGGGTCAGGCTTTGTATGCCTTCTTCTGTCATATACTCGTCTCTGATTTTTTTTACCATGGGGTGCTCAATGCCGGGAAGGTCAAGCTCCCGGTAGATGCGCTGCTCCGTTTCCTGCGCTATGGCGGCAGATGACAGCAGGCATGCCAGCATGCAGCATACGAACCTCCGGAAAAGACTGTGCGGGCGTTTTCTGTCCCGGCCGTGCTCTGTGCAGCTCATATGTATTACAGCTTTTCGCCGAACCGTATGCCGGCCCATTCCCAACGGCCGTGGATTTCGGGATCTACAGGAAAATTAACTTTTCTGAAATACAGGTACCAGACTGAAATATACGGGCTCCATCCCCAGGTCCGCAAGTATGCTTCGTTAGGATTGGAAGTTTCGTCAAGTTTTGCGTTAAAGTGGATGGCATTGCCGCGCATAAAGCTGCGCATGGAGAATTCTTCCTGCGGGGCAGGGCTTGTACCTTCCTGGCTCCAGTTAATAGTAAAAAAGTTTACTTTTGATTTATAGCTGTCCAGCAGTCGGGCGTTATAGGAGGATATGGCTTTTTTGATGGCCTGCTCGAGCGAGCTCAGGCTTTCAAACGTCCAGTCCTTTGGTGATTTGCTGAAATCCACGAGCTGCCGTGCGCTTGCGTATGCATCGGGTATGCCGGTGATCTGTATGGTTGATGCATCCGGCTGCTCAAGGAACAGTGCGCATGCTTTTAATGCCTGCTCCCATTCACCTTCCTTTTCATATTCCTTTGCGAGCCGTATATAGAGCTCGGTAATGCTCACTTCATTTGAAAAACGGTTTATCAGGTCGTTAAAATAGCGTATCCGGTCCGAAGAATTGTTGCTGATACGGATAAGATTCTGCAGGCACAGAAAGTGAACGGACTGCTCTTTTACAAGAATATCGGGATAGTTCTGCAGTATGCGCTCAAAGTAATATGCAGCGATAACATCCGCATCCTGCTGCTGGTAGATATAGGCGGTCATAAAAAGCCAGTACGTATTGAATTCATCTTCCGGATGGCGCTCGACCCAGTCAGTAAGAAACAGAATGGCCTGATTATAGTCTTTTTCGGCTATGTAGTTGCCGGTGATAATGCTGATGATAGAAAAACGGCTTTCAGGTGCAATTCCCGTGTCCTGCAGCTGGTCAAGCAGCTGTTCCTCCGCCGACACCTGCTTCCAGAAAAACTTCCTGCACCCTGCTAAAAATATAAGGGATAAGAAAATGACTGATACAAATGCACGTTTTTTTAATTGCATAATTTTACTTTAACATAGAGGTTTGTTATTGGCAAGACAGCTTTCATAGTGTATTCTAATATAGGTTATCTTTAAAAACAGTTGTCTCGCAGGGACGATGCACTTAGTGTTGTACTCACGGTGTACATTGCGTCCGTTTTCCGCTGTTTTTTTACGGTAGCTGATAGTGTACTGTATATATGAAAAAATATTCAAATTTTGTTTTAAATGTTGTGCTTGCGTTCGGACTTGTGCTGGTTCTGTGCGGCCTTGTCCTGCTTGCTATTTTCTCGGTTACACCGCAGCGTCATGGCTTTTTGATGTGGCCTACGCTTATGCTTGTGGCCGGTATCTTTTTGATCTATGTATCGCTGGCAATCACACGATTCGCGCACCAGCTGTTCATGGGACTGAACTTCTGTTTTGCCGGAATCCTGCTGCTGGTATTCCAGCGGGGCAATCTTGTTTTTTCCATCCATCAGGTGTGGCCGCTGTGTGCGGTGTTCTGTGGTTGTACGCTGGTTTTGTCCGGTTATTTCCGCTATCATTATTTCCGTACGGTGTATCTGTTCCCTGCCGCGCTGCTCACAGCGATGGGACTGTTTTTCAGCCTGTTTTCTTTCCATATAATACGCATGCCGCTGCATGATTTTGTAGCTATGTCATGGCCGGTGGTGCTCATCGTGTTCGGTGCAATTCTGGTAGGATTGTTTCTGTATCAGCAGAAAGCTGCTTTTCCGTATATGACGGATGATTCCGTTGATGATGAAGAATGTATTGATGACATTCTGGAAGAGGAGCACGGGGATAATAAGTGAGATGCCTGAGGAATCCTGCTGCATATATCACCTGTGTGGCAGTGGCTGTGCTCTTGTGCATGTTCCCTGCCTCTGCAAAGGGTTCCAAAGAGCCTGCGCCTGTTGTTGAACCTTCTCAGCCTGAAGAGCCTGTCATAATAAAGGTTGTCGAAAAGACTCAGACATCTTTTTTTTATGGCATTAATGAAAGCGTGCTTGCCGATGTGTACACCGGTTCTCCGGAATCGTTGAATCGTGCCGCGGCCAGTATGCGCAAAGCCTCCGTTGATTATTCTGATCCTGAAAAAGTTCTGCTGTATGTCGCCGCTGAAATTATGAAGATCGCATGGCCCACGGAAACTGTTTCGTGGGAAGTGCCGCTTCCGCCTTCCGACAATGCGTATGTGGGCGCGGTGTCGTCCGCCAGAAAAGGCATCTATGATTCCAGTACCGGCAATTCTGACTTTCTGACGCTGACGCTGCCGTCTCTTGTGCTGCTGCTTAATCTGAGCCGGGATGATTATTATGCGGAGGCGGAGCAGTCGCTTTCGCTGGCAATGACCATGCGCCCGGATTCAGTGCTTGCTGCTTATCTTGCCGGAACGCTGTACCGCCGTATGGGGCAGCCGCAGAAGGCGTTTGAATGCTATAAGGTTGCCGCTGAGTCCGCTCCCGGCTGTATGCAGGCTTCATATGCGCTGGCAGAATGCCTGCGCGATAAGGGGGAGTACGGACGTGCGTTCAGTCTGGTGGAGCCGTTTACGGCAAAATATCCCGGCAATATAAGCCTGCTCAAGCTGTGCGCCGAAACGAGCTTTGCCATGGGCAATTTTTCGGTGGCGGAGCTGTATGTGGCGAGGGTGCTGCAGCAGAATCCGTCGGATTCCGGATATGTTTTGTTCCGTGCAAGGATTCTGGTGGAGGAAGGGGAGTTTATAAAGGCCGCTTCTTTGCTTGATGTGTATGCCAGAACAGATTCTGAGTCCAAGGGCTACCTGCTGCTGCGTGCGCGCATACAGCGGGACTGGAACAAGAACCTGCGGGGCGCGGTGGAAACAATGTCTCAGGCTGTGTCGAAATATGCTGATGACGAGGATGTCATTCTGTTCGCCGCAGAGCTTGCTTCTGCATCCGGTGAAAAAATAGAAGGCAAGTCCGCCGGAGAGCTGGCTGCGCTGGTTCTTGAAAAGAATCCTGACTCTGAAAAGGCACGGATGATTACGGTTGCCGATCTGGTGAACAATAAAAAGTGGAACGAAGCTTACGCGGTGAACTCAAAGCTCATGCGCGCTGCCGGAGCCTCTGCTGAAAGCCGGTATACGCAGATTAAGATCTGTCTGGCGCTGGGCCGAACCGATGAGGCGTGGAATCTGGCGGCGGAGCAGTATGAAAAGTCTCCGTCAGATGAGCAGGCCGTTCAGGCGTATCTGGAAGTGCTGTTTGCTACGGGACGCCTGGCTGAATCGCAGGATCTTATCAACCGCCTGCTGCCTTCTGCCAATTCGCGCATGAAAAGCTTTTTATACTATAGAAAAAGCTATCTGTCAAAAAACGAACAGACTGTCCTTGCTGACCTGCGCTCAAGCCTGATCGCAAACCCGCGCAACAGCGATGCATTGTACCGGCTGTATACTATTTATTTTGAAAAAAAAGACTACCGCAAGGCGCAGTATTATCTTAAGCAGGTTGTCGCGCTCAATCCCAACAATGAAGAATATCTGAGAAAAAACGCCGAGCTTGAAAAGCTGCTGTAGCCTCCCGTATGCAGCAGCTGGGAAGCGTACTGTTTTCTGGCTAGAAAGTCATCTGCTTTCAAGCTTGAAAGTCGTCGTATTTCAAGCTTGAAAGTCGTTGCATTTCAAGCTTGAAAGTCGTCACATTTCAAGCTTGAAAGTCATCACATTTCAAGCTTGAAAGTCGTCGCATTTCAAGCTTGAAAGTCGTCACATTTCAAGCTTGAAAGTTATCGTATTTCAAGCTTGAAAGTTATCGTATTTCAAGCTTGAAAGTTATCGTATTTCAAGCTTGAAAGCTGCAGACTTGCCGGCTGCCATAAAGTGACTTATACTATTGTATATGGCAGAAAGTTTACCTATTACATTCAACGATTCAAAAGGGTTTGTTGAGGTCACGCTTCATAAGAGTTACCTTACAG
>Ga0256405_10005649_pt1 | contig 21190 bp, 36 predicted proteins | sample RumenRJG_02DNA_FD_189096 | JGI IMG/M metagenome (GOLD analysis project Ga0256405, IMG submission 189096) | Bovine rumen microbial communities from Lethbridge, Alberta, Canada - RJG_02 | ecosystem: Host-associated > Mammals > Digestive system > Stomach > Rumen | place: Canada: Alberta... | reverse complement strand
TTTTACTATAACCAAATGTAGGTGGTTTAGGAGCGTCTATTTCTTCTTTCCAGAAAAACCATTTCATGTCCGCACTTTCAAGCGGTAATATCTCAGCCAACTTCTTTGACTGCTGCAAGTCTGTGTATGATTTAATTGTTGTCATAGTTATTTCTATTCCTTAATTCTTTCAACCAATCAATCCAGAACTTTTCTTCGTCCTCTATTCCTTTGTTATTCATATTATAACACATAGTTATTTAAATTAAGTTTTCAAGACAATACTTAATCGCTGCTTCAACAGTTTCTTCATAAGTTGGACAATCTTTCGATATAATATTTTCGTAATAATTATCTCCTTGCCATAATGATGCTACATAACTTGAATTTTTCTCATTAATATAATCATACATATGAGGCTCAATTACTATAAAAATATTATGCACTTCTCTCAACCACTTCATTGCCATTTGGTGAGTTGGAGCAGATATTGGGAACTGAATAGGATTCCATTTATAATTCCAATTCTTTGATGAAACTGATAATCCTATTTTTGGAGTTTTTGTTTCGGTGGTTAAATCCCAATGAGCATGGCAATCTTCATCAAATCCTTTTTCTTTTAGGAGTTTTGCTGTTTCAAAACTAACGTAGTCTTCTGTAATCATAACTTAAGTCCTCCTACAATATTACCTTCTTTATCCTCTTTAAGATTACCTCTAATAGAAATCCATTCTTTATACATTCCTTCAGGAGCTTCTAATGCAAGACCTTTTTCAATCAGTCCACGATAATCGAAGTGATGAGCATTAAGCCAATCTATTAATCCTACTGGATTATTATTGAACATATTATAATAAGAATTAAACTTACATTTCTCTTCCTCAGTCATACTTGACATTGGACGAAGATAGGGTTTGATATTTTCTAACTCAAATCTTTGGTCAGTATCTATTCTTACTAAACTCTTATCGTAACCTACAAATTTATGTGGAGATGTAGAACTTGAAGGCTGTACTTTAACTCCATAAGGCAACCTTGCGCAAAGATCTTGGAGTAATAGAGATTTTTCTTCTTGTGTCATGACTCTATAATTTGTATTGTTTCCATTGTTAAAAACTCACAGTTAATGTTTGGATTCCTTGATGTACAAGTTCTACAACATTCCCTATTTGACTTTGTTGGTTTTGAACAGTAATACTTTTGATATTCATTAATATTACTCATTTATTTCTCCTTTAATCTTGTTTGTATCATTGCATTATAAATTCCTACAAGAAATCCTCCAATACCTACAAGGATAAGATTATTTATATGTACTCCAATTGCTATAAGCCAAATAGAAACAGACAATAAAATAGTTGTTGAATACATTTTCATAATTATTTTTCCTTATCATTTAGATGTCTATCTGCCCAATCATTATATTCACCATCAGCAAAGTCACCAATCATATAAGCATATAAAAAACAGACGGATAGAAATATAATTACCAACATAGTTACTTCTCCTTTAATTTAATCACCAACTCTTCTGGCAGTTATAATTATAGTATCGCCAACATTAAAATTTGTAGAATCTTTATACAGATAATCATAATACTCTGACCCTCCAAATTTGATTAGTCTATAACGATAAAATGATTCATTGGCCTTTTTAGTTTTAGAAGATATAATATACTTATCGCCTCCAGAAGCATTTATCTCGTCTATTGGCATATCACACTCTACCATCACCAAGGCGATAAGTGCTAATAATATTAGTTTTTTCATAGCCTTATTTCTTTAGTTGTTCTTTGTCTACATAATACCCTACTATAGCACCAACTACTAAAACACCTATAATATCAATTTGCGCAAGCGTTTTAAAGCCATTTAATGCCCAATACACTCCAATTAGTGTACCCATAAAGAGGCATGCTTTGGCAGTTCCAATGAATATTTCTTTCATAGCCTATTTCTTTAGTTGTTCAATAACATTTTTAATTCTATCTAATTGTGATTTATAACTACCAAGGTCTGCTTTGATGATAGTTTCAATCTCTTCAAGCACATAGTTTGCACCTGTCTTATATGCCAAAAATGCAGCATTGTTAGTTATTGAATTTGTTATGTCAGAAGTATATTCTTCTGCCTTTTCTTTAATACTTTTCATACTTATTTATTATTAATAAAAAAAATAAGGGAACCCAATCTATAAAAGATTGAATTCCCTTTAAATATAAACTGTTAATAACAGTTGTCCTACTTGGATTCGAACCAAGGATCTGCTGAATGTAAGTCAGATATGTTTGACCACTACACCATAGGACATTATAAAAAGGAGATACTAAAAATAAATTTTGTTGGAATCGAACCAACTACACACATCTTAAAAGGATATTGCTCTACCTAATGAGCTAAAAATTCATAAAATATGACTTTGTAAGTATCTCGTGATTGTAACACGTAAAAAATAGAGGTTTACCAGACCTCTATTGTTACATAGTATTAAATATTATTAACTATGCCTGATATTTCGCTTTTCAAGGAAAGAAATATCAACAAACTACTGATTTCTAGAAATTAATCAGCCAACTACTTTTAAAGTTTACCTATCAAAACTGTAAGTGCTAAAAGGAACTTATTTAACGTCTATAGCTCTCTGGACGGGTGCGGGACTTACGGGAGTTGAACCCGCTCCGTGCTGCGTGACAGGCAGACATCTTAACCGTTTGACCTAAATCCCATTGAGAGTTTAACTAGAATCACTCTCTGCTTAAATATGATTATATGATGCACTGTCATTCAACCTCGAATCTTATCTAGTATAGATTATAGTGATCCTGGGGTGACTCCAACACCCAACATACTGATTAGAAGTCAGTTATTCTATGCAGTTGAATTACAGGACCAATAAAAGGATACTAAGTATAGATAAATATTTCAGCCTTATAAACTATTAATTTTATTAATTTAGTAAGTATCCTATTATGAATATAAAAGAATCAATCTGTATCACACAGATTTTCTTCTTTTTCTATTATATATCTTTCTTCTAGATTTCCCTTTTGTTTTCTATAAATTCTAGAACTATTTTTGTTAGAACTTCCAAAATTCTCTGTTAAACTGTGACAATTTGGACATAATAGTTGTAAATTTTCTTCTTTATTATTTAAGCAATCTCCGTCTATATGATGCAATTGGAGTGGAACCTTTCCAGTATGAGGATTTACTTTATTCCAACCACAAATCTAACAAGAAGAATTATACTTTTCAAAGAAATAACGTCTTATATGATTACTTATATCATATAATCCTGCGCGACCATCTTCTTTTCCTTCCTTCCAAGATTCTATATATTGTTTATATTTATAATCATTCATACATTTTTGATTGCAGAATTTCATATTAGATGAACTTGAATATTTTAATTCTTTACCACAACTTAAACAATAATATTTTTTATTTGGATCTGGACTTTTTCTTTCAGTATTTCCATTTCTTCTAATATTATTATAAGAAGCTGAGCATGATTGATTACAAAATTCTTTTCTATTTCTTTCTTCAAAAGGAATAGGTTTTCCACAATATTTACAACATTTTGGATTAGCTTCGTATTCTTCACGAATACGTTTAGCTTCTTGTTCTTTTATCTCTTTAAAATTTATACCTCTTTTAGTAAATAATCTTCCAACTGAATTTTTTCCTAGGCTATATTTATGTTCTATAGCCTACATAGATAAGCTATTTTCTTTAAACAGTTGAATTAATTCTTCATTTGTTAGTTCTTTTATATCCATAATTATTTAATTTAATTAAATTTTAATAGTGGAGCCATTGAGAATCGAACTCAAATCCTTAGAATGCAAATCTAAAATAATAGCCTTTATACTATGACCCCAAAAAATAATCTCGATTCCCTAATATATTCTTATATGCTCATAAATACATTGCTTCGAGATTCTACAATAGTAAGACTATTGGAACACATTTAGGTCATCCCTCGCCAAAGCGTGTTTGTTCTTCTAAGGAATAGTTACTGCTTAACTACCAAAGCTGAATAAATTCTTTTACAACCTATATTCCATGGTTGGAGCAGCGGGGAGTACAAGAGTCGAACTTGTACTTCTGGATTGTATCCCAGAAATTGTAAATTAAGAGTTTATAAGTATCAAGTATAAGATACTAAATACAATCGAGCTTAACCATGCTCAAACTCCCCAAAATAATCCTACTTCTTATAATATTCCATAGTCATAATAATATAAGTTTTTTCGGATTCTACTGATTTCTCAGGAATTTATTCGTTACAATCTAATTACATGCGGTAACTGGAGTTATTTTTCTCCTCTAAACACAAATAGCTTTACAGTTCTAACTATCAGAACTCCTCCTATTCTTTTACAAGCTCAGATTATTGCTTGGACTAAGTAGGGAAGCCAGGTAACGCTCCTGGGACTCCACCTTGAAAGAGTGACGTGATAACTTCTTCACTACATCCCCATAAAAGATACTTCTGGTTGATATTACAAGACTCGAACTTGTTACTTATTTCATCAAAAGAAATCGTTCTAACCAAATGAACTAAACATCATTTTATTATTGTAAGTATCTTAGTATATGCCACAAAACTAACGAAAAAAGGAATAATTGTTCGGGGTTCAGGAGTCGCGCCTGATGTTTCTAGCTTATGAGACTAGCGTGTAAACTGTTTCACTCACCCCGGATATTAAATTTATTGTTCGACCACTGGGAATCGGACCCAGGTCTTATGATTTAAAAATTAATTTCAATATCATCTTTTATAATACATTTATCAAAAGAAAAATCATCTAAATAATGAATTCCTTTTTGCTGATTATTTGATGTAGGAGTTATTCTAACGGTAATAGATTTTTGCTTTCCTATTTCTTTTATAGGAATTAATATACTTTTATCTAATGGTTGTATATAACACGCGATATAATCTACATCATTTTCATACGTAGTATAATGCTTATTTGTAGTATGATTAGTACTACTAGCACAAGGACAAATAATAGAATTATATTCTGTAATTTGTGCACAATATTTTATTTGTATCTTATTTAATTTTCCATTAAACTCTGCTATTAAATCATATCTAGCTGCATCACCAAATGGAAGAGAACACTATATTCCTCTTTTAACAAATTCAGATAAAATAACAGCTTCACCAATGTTTCCTTTTTCTTTTGTTATCATATTACATTAAATTTAATTTAATTTGTGCTTCCACACGGTACTGACCCGTGTTCCCGAAATTAAAAGTTTCGTGCTTCACCTTAAAGCTTTGGAAGCTGAAAAATCTATAGCTCTACCTGACTGAGCTATCGTCCCTAATAAAGTTACTTTAAATTAATTGCATTAACCACTATGCTAATCTCCCAAAAGCGGGAAATAACGGATTCGAACCGCTGATACTTATTTAAGTACTGTTAATTGTTAATAATATTGTAAGTAACTTATATAGTTGGACCACTCAGATTCAAACTGGGACAAACAGAACCAAAATCTGTTGTGCTATCATTACACCATGATCCAATTTGCTACTACTTTACACCTCGTGAGTAGCTAACGAGTTAAAACAATTTGAACATTTAATCTTTTATTAATGTCATCACGACATTGTACCTCCATCCGGAGTCGAACCGGAACGCTTTACAGCAAGGGATTTTCCTGCCACTCTATGTTACCATAGCCAAACAATTTAGCCATCCTCTTAGCTTCACCACCTCGTTTTTCAGAGACAGGAGGACTCGAACCTACTTTTCATTGTAAATTGTTTGTTGTGGTCTGGAATACATCTTTACCATATTGAAATTCTTGCAAGTAATTGATAATTTTAGCAAGCATATTTTATGCTGAACCTTTGCAACTGGCCGTACTTTCAATTATCAATCAATTTCAACTTAGGTATCTCCTATATACTCTCTACACATTTATGAGATAAAAAGCTTTTAACTTTCCCAGTCCTGTGAAGGAGGTCATTATCTCAATTTAGCACGGTATTATCCTTACACATTATTGGTTAGTGTTCTGTCTGATGCATTAGGATGATATTTACCCACCTCTCATGGTTGGTGAAACCTCTTGTACAGATACAAGTAGACCGTTTTCTAATACATCAGTTAAGGACTTCCACCGTTTTAGGGAGATTCTCATATGGGATTTCTCGCCATAGCACTCAAATTAGCTTAAAAAGCTTCCATAAGTCCCTCGGGTCTACCAATTCCCCCATGGAGGCTTAAAAAGATACTTAAAATTTATTCTTTATCATGTTGTTACTTTCTTATGTTTAATCAAATAAATATTTGTAAGTATCTTAGAGTTTTAAATTTATTTTTTATTTTTTAGATGTTATAGTTAAAAAATGTTAAATATGAGTTCTTGAAATTTTATCCTTCAAAATAGAAATTTCTTTCTTCAATCTTTCACATTCTTCATTATAACTCCTACCTTTGTGATGGACAGGAAAACCATTTCGGGTTGAATCCCAAGGTTTCTTATCTTCACCAGCTGCCTTAAATTTTTCATAAGCAGCTTCCAATCTTTTTAGTGCAGACTTTTGTCTCACTATTAGTAAACCTCTACCTTTTCCCATAATAAAAATGTTTGTTACTTTTTTAATTTCTACAATATATTCATTTAAAAAAAATATTCAGTTAAATAAAGGAACTCATTTCGCAATGAATTCCTTTTTAATGAAGCCACTGCTTCTCCATAATATAACATTTAAAAAATGCAAAGTTAAAAGCCAAAACTTTTTTCAAAACAAAGGAAGAGAGGTGGGATTCGAACCACACATTAACGGCACCCAAAAGCATTGTTAAGTAAGTTTGTAAGTACCATATGATACTAATAACTACGTTGTCCTACCATTAGACGACTCTCTTCATATAAAAGATACTTAATTTATAAAGAATTTTCGAGATTCTCGCGTATACCCATTTCGCCACATCGTAAATACGAAGGTTGGATTCGAACCAACATATATTAATAGTTTTGTAAGTATCTTTTATATAATTAATTTAGTTTTTTAAAGAAAAAGGTTACTAAAAAATTACGTCAAATTATGAATTTGATGCTCTACCATTGAGCGATTTCTCCCAATGTGGAAAAAGTTGGAATCGAACCAACAGTGTATGCTAAGATTTAGTAAGTAACCTATAGAGATGGATGAAGGAATCGAACCTCCGCCTCAGGCTTGGAATGCATTTTAAAAGAACTTTTTGATATGGTAAGTATCTAAAAAGATACTAGATTTCTATCAAATTATTCTGTATGCTACCACTACACTAATCCATCAAAAAGTCCTCCGCTGAGGACTAAAAAATATGATGATTAAAAGGTAAGATGTATAATTACATCATTTAAATCCAAATTCAGTCATAAGAGATTCAAGAATTTTGATGCCATCCTCCAAGTCTCTTATATCAAGAGTCTTTTCAACAATTGCATCAATATCTATAGGATAATCACTTTTTAAGTCTTTGAGTGCACTATTAGCCTCTCCCAACGACTTTTTTGTGTTTAAGAGAGCTGACTTCAACTCTAGCTTTGTGTTTTCTACAGCGTACTCCAATTCGGAGTTCTGTACTTCTTCTGGTGACAGAAGTTTCATGTTTTTGTAATCGATTTTCATAATTTTTACTTTGTTTAATTATTGTTTCTGTATTAAAAGCACATAAAGGCCAGCTATATTCATTTGGATCTTCTTGTAAATAATAGTAATACATTCCTTCTCCAATTCTATCTTCATAAGTAGAAGCATGTTTCTCGGATATAGTTACTATTTTACCTTCATATGATAACATTGCTGAAACCAATCCATGAGGAAAATGTTTCATTGAACCTAAATCTGTCTTTACAGTTACTTTATCGCCAACTTCTAAAGGATCAGCAGGAATAAGGTCACTTTCAAAATATCCATCACCATTATCTAAAATATATAAAGGACCATCCCAATCACGTATTTGAAATATTCCAGGTTTTTTGTTACTGTGAGTAGCTGAAGGACTTATTATTACTTTATCTCCAATTCTCATGTTATTAATTTTTTAAGTTACTAAAAATAATACATTGCTCTATCAACTAAGGAGTTAGCGGTCGGGATGGGAATCGAACCCATAACACTTTGTTTAGCAGACAAATACTCTAACCTTTTTGAAAATTATGTTATTGTAAGTAACTAATAAAATTACTAAAATCAATTTTTATTGAGTTACCCGACCAAATTAATCCAAACCCTGTACAGAATAACAATTTCTTCCTTAGTAATAGGTCCGATTTTATCCTATCGTTAGTATCCATATTTGTAAAGTTGTATACTGCCACTTTACTCAAGATACCCCGGCACGTCAATAATATTGTTATAGTTTGGATTAGGGAGATCTGTAGGATTCGAACCTACACCATTACTCTATTCTAAGGGAACACTTTCTAACCCGAAGCTTTTTACCTAAGATAGTCGTTCTACCTTTTTAAACTAAGACCTCACATAAAAAGATACTAAATAATTTACATCTTGGAATCGAACCAAGTACACTCTGATTAGCAATCGGATGCTCTACCTAATGAGCTAATGTGATTTAGTATTGTAAGTATCCCATATTAAAAATAAGTTATTTCTAAAAATAAAGTTACTAATAAAAATCGTTGCTCTATCAATTGAGCTATATGTAGATCACTACATAGTTGGATTCAAACCAACGACACACGGCTTACAAAGCTTAATTTTAATATTGTAAGTAACTTATTCATTCTTTTAAATTATGAACTATATCATTTTATACTGTCGTTTTTATTAATAGACCAACTGTCTACCCATTTATCAAGGGCTTTGATGCATTTATCTGGAATCTGTTTAGCTGTAGGATTAGATTTAACATAGTCCATAGTTCCACCTACTCCATATATTAGTAAAGCTTCTTTAGTTGTTGGAACAAATACTACTAGAAGCATACTTACTGTGAATGTTGGAATAGATATTTTAAAAACTTTTTTAGTTATTTTTTTATCTTTTTCATCTTCTCCAACAAAATACCCTAAAAGAGCTAAACTTAATGCAATTGCACTTAATACTAAGAATATAATTGCAACTGTACAAATTCCATCACATCTTGTAATCCAATATAATTCATTCATATTATTAAATTTGTTTAATTATCTAATTTAAAACTAGAAGAGAGAATTAAATCTCTCCTCTAGTAAACTCAATAATATGCTAAAATACTCAAAGAGTATTCTCACGTACAAGTTGATAACGATTTGAACGATATATACTCAACAGTGGAGTATAAACATCAAAGATGTCTATATCCTTAAAGTTGGTAAGGAATTGTTCAATCTGAGCAGGATTTCCTGGAATATATATCATATTCTCAACTCCTTCAAAATTGTTAATTGAAGGTTGTCCGTAACGAGATATTTCAATCATTACGACAAATGGAACATATCCAAGAATACGACGACAATCATTCTGAAACTCTAACATACTTGATTTAGCGTTCCAAGAGGAATTTAGATCTCCATCAGACAAAATTGTCCAAATAGGATATTCCTTGAGAGTATCAAGCATATCTGGATTCTCACGAATAATATATTCCAATCCTTTTGGAATTGAATTCAATCGAGTTCCACCTCCCTGATAAACAGCTCTACAGAAATTACTAATTCTCTGATAGTTATCATAGAAACTCAACTTAGGATCAACTAATGGTTTAGTATTAGTTTGAGCAATTTGAGTTCTAAGAAGACTATTTCTACGAGAAGAAGTTTGATCAATGAAACTGTGCCAATGAGAGTTGGTATTGAAGAATCCAATCAAATTACGAGCATCGTCATCTGGATTCTTAACAAGACAAACTGAAGCGATAAACTTCGCAAAGTTAAATGGAGCACCACCCATTGAGCCAGAATCATCAATAATTACCAAACTATTGTAAGGTAAATTGACCTTATTCTGAACAAAGGACTCAAGTTGCAACTTATCTACATTACCATTACAAATTGATCTGTACAATTCGTTAAAGTTAGTAGCACCAGTTGTTACTTTAGCTTCCTTCTTTACTTTCTGAAGCTTAATCTTATCTTCTTCAGAAGCTTGTCCTTGACGAACCTTCTCTTCAAGAACTCTCTGCTCTTGCTGCTTATTCTCCTTGAAAGTTTCCCATTCTTGTAACCAACGCTGGAATCCTCTCCACTTAAATTCATCGCTCTTATTTTTAGAATAAAGAATACGATTCTTTACTCTGAAACGAGCCTGTGCTGGAAGTTTATCGAACCAACTAAGGAATTCATCCTTAGTAAATTCACTAATCTTACCAGTAGAGAATAGAACAGATTCCAGTTCACCATTGTACTGCTTTCTCCATTCACGATAGCCCTTAAGATATTCAATCTCCCAGCCCATCATCTTAGAGAGTTCCTCTAAGAAAGCTTTCTTCTCTCTCATAATCTTGAGAGTTTCGGGAAGTATTCTCTTATGACCTTGTCTCTTAGATGTGCGAGGAATAGTCAAGAACTTAGCTATGAGCATTTTGTTAAATGGATTAGTTCCATTAATAACAGAATATACATAGTTAAGAAGAGCTTTCTTATACTCAGGATCATTGTAAGCAGAGAGTACTTTCAATACTCTAGAACCCTTAGTCTTCACACGATTTTGGAATAAGAAATCAAAACATGTGTATTCATTGAACAACTGAGCATTCAAGAACTTAATGAATTGATTCTTATTGTTATTCCACAACCAGTGGAAAATGGTATTGAAAGAATCTCTGTTGGCATTACCTCCAGAGTCAATCTTCTTCTTACCAAAGATATTATGTTGTCTTCCTGTAATATCTCCAATAGAGAATAGTATAGAGAAGAACATCTTCTTCTTTTCCAGATCTTGTGCAACTTCATTCCATGCTGCATCGAGCATAGAGTTTGTTACAGTACCTGCTGACTGTTCAATTAATTTCAAACAGTTACTACATCCGTAAAACGGATTTTCATTCTTTTTATTAAATTCTACTTGTATCATAATTAATTGTTGTAAGTAACTAATCTTCTTTTAGGATGTGCCATGAAAAATAAATTTCCTACATACTTCTGAAGACTCTATAGAGATTTATTGCATTCAGATATATACCTCCACACCATTTAACTTGCCTTAAGCCTTCTACGTTTTTAATACTGGCGACTTGTTTAGCCTCGGAAATTTATTATTTTAAAATAAGAGTGGCTTCGAGCGGTTTTATCTCTACTTCATAATTGGAATCGCATTCGTTCCTTGCTTTATCCCGGTATCAAGCTTCACTCTTATTATATTTAGAACTCTTCAAGCTCTTTAAGCTGAGCTTCAAGTTCCTTGATACGATCCTCAGGAGTCTTAGTAGATTCCTTCAGTTCAGCAAGTTTCTTAGAAAGCTCTTCCTTCTTACGAGCGTTCTCATCAAGCTCAAGATTATAACGCTTCCAACCAATGATAAGATTTACCAATTCCTTAGTATCTTTCATTGACTGAAGTTTATCATTATCTGGAGCAATCCATTCATCTGATGCCTCAACTTTCTCAATCTTCTTAGCGAGACCTGTTTTAATCTCAGTAAGTTGATTAATACTTGTTGTGTGAAGCAACTCATAGATATTTAATGGCTGACCTAACTTTGTTGTGATTACTGTTCTATCAAACAGAGCCGCATCTGCAAGGTCCATCAGACGCTCCATGTGCTGTTTTGTAAAATTAATTTTCATACTGTAAATAGTTTTTTTATATGACTAACAATTATCTCTTCTTTGACATAACATTTTCGAGCAATATCAGTAACTGCTCTTTTAATGTAGCTATCAATTTCTTCCATAACTTCCAACTTTTAGATAGATAGAACCACCATTCTGTTGTTTATATTGAAGTGCTTCGGAATATATTTTAAAGGACTGAGTAATAGTATCCATGCCCTTATGAATTAACACTTTAAATTCCATAATAATTATTTATTAGAAGGAATGATTGTCCATTCTAAAACAATTTCATTCATATTGTTTGTTTGTTTTTAATGTTAGACATTATATTTAGTGAGTGCTCAATTAAATCATTATCCTCACCTTGATAATGATCCACAAGATAGTCTTCAGCTTCAGATATTGTATCTGTAGCTACAGCATTTGCAACTAATGAAATTAGATTGCATACAAATTCTTTTTCTTTTGGTTTCATTTTTCTTTAGGAATTAAATAATTATTACCATTAATATTTTTCCATTGCCAATCAAAATCAGCATTATTAGGAAATCGAGATTTCCAAGCATCAGAGATATGACCACCACACCAGAGATTAGTTGTAGTAACTTGTCTACCATCTTTAAAATTGATAACAAACTTATCACCACCAAATCCACGGAAAGGAGATGAGTCATTTTCATCACCAATGGTATAGAAAGTACCATCAATGATTGCTACATCAGGATTACCCACAAGAGGTAATCTTTCTCTCCAAAGAGAACATTCAAAACATTCTCCATGCTCTTTCATAGAGCGTTCATCAGAACTAATGAAACTATCAGTTCCAAGTTCTTTGTTACATGTTGGACATTTCATATCATTGTTTGTTTAAAGTTATTAAATAATAAATATAGGAGTATCTCAGTGAAGAGGTCTTCCGTTGCCCAACCTTACTATCCACATATTCGGAATTTCAGGAACTAAATTAAATGGGACGACTACAACGCACTAATAACCAAACTATGCTATCCGGACATACCGGTCCTATATTATAGAGTGTAGATTCTCTTTTATGACGTGGCAACCAATAGAATCGAACTATTGCCAAAGTTTTCACTATTTACAAATTTAAATTGCGATATTAGAGAATTTCCCAGGTTTATTTCGAGAGCGTTTTTATACTGGAATCTTTCGCCATCACTCACCAGTCTGCTTATAGTTTCTACTAAGTAACCGTTTGTTGCCAAAAAATGAAGTCCAAAAGAAATTATTGAAACGGACTTCAAACTCTCTACAAACTTTAGAGGAATGTGAGGAGTTGTTTACCAAAAGTTAGTTCTCCAGTTTTATCTGTGCACGCATACTTATATCTGGATTTCATCCGGTCTCCAAACTAGTATTTTAGGAGGTCATGGGATGCACACGGGACGCCTAGTGCTTTTTTAGGGCTTGCGGTGCTAACTTTTTTATTATTTTCTCGAAAAGAGTTCTTCTGAAATATTATTTGCAATGGCATTAATATTTAACCTTAAATGTTGACGATATTGTTGCATAATAAGATCATAGACTTTCTTTTCTGGATCAATACAAAAACCATTTCCAGCCATAGTTTCATCCTTATGCTCCTCCCAAAATCGACCTGTATTAGTCCATAAACCCCAAATATCTCCTAAATAGAGAGTATCTAAAGTTAATTCTGGAATACTATTACAACGGAACATACCCCAAGCACAAGGAGCAATATTTGGATTTTGATACCCAATATCCCAGGCATGCTTATGAACATTGATAAGTTCTTGAAGAGATGATGCTCTTGTCAAGTCCTGATTCAACTGCTTATTCCATCCAATAATGGATTTAGCAGTTTCTTTCCATTCTTTATAAGCTTCAAGCTTTTTAGAATGAAATAATCTATTCCATAAATTATCTTTAATTTTTTTCATATTGTTATTTGTTTGTTGTTAATAAAAATTGTTCAGTAAAAGCAGCGCGCCGAAAACCTGAACCACTCCGATTATCTGTAATAGCTTTTTACAGTGGAGGTTTTTAAACCCTTCGCATTTTTAGTTCCACCCAGGATTTAAAAGGAACACTCTAGAGTCGGATTGGTTACCGATTCAGTATTTTTAATAAAATAAATACCTTCCATACGAATTTTATAGTTTTTTACTCATTTTATACAATTTGTACGCAGCATGTAATGCCCAAATACAAAATATGTACAAAGGTAATTCAAAGAATACAAACCACTTCCAATTAAATCCCATTGTTCCATAATGCCCAACTATGGCAAACAAAATACCAAAGAATGTTAATGTTAATACAAGTGGTTTTGTAAAATCTTCAAAATGTTTATGAAGAAATTCTCCAATTTTTAATATCATAATATATCCCATTCTTCAAGTGCTTGCTCGGGAGTTAATCCCGAAGCTAGTTCTTGACGAACCTCAGCTTCAAGATTATACTTCCTTGCTATTATTATGGCATCTTTCACTGTCATACTTCTTCATAAATTAAGTATTTACTCCAAAGTTGAGGATAATCCTTCTTAAAGGCATCCTCATCAAATCCTACACACTTTTTAAGCTGATAACCTTGCTTACGCAGATATTCAGCACACTCTTCTTCAAAAGTGAGTTTCTTTTTATCCACTGAAGGTTTATCCGCTGGATATAACCAATTTCTGAAAATCTTCACGTGAATAGGATCAGAAGGCCAAATATAGCCTATGTGTTTGCCTCTTCCACAATTCTCTCTTTTATATCTTGTAAAGAGAGTATCATTCTGGGACATCTTAATGGCAAGAGCTTCTGAAATACCGTGTGATTTTAAGATGTTGATAACCATCTCACGAGGCATTTTCTTACCTACATTCTCGTTACGTGCTGTGTTATAACCAGCACATACTTTTTCTACATTAATTTTTTCCATATTGTTTGTTTGTTAAAATTTATAACTTGGACAACTTGTATTTGTCCGGAATTCTTTAATTGCATTCACTACTAAATCATTTGGGAATTTCAGTAGAAGGTATTGCAAACCCTTTTGTGTTTTTAGCCAATCATTCATTATGTAAAAAATGACATTATCCAAACCCAAAATAATACACAAACGACAAGTAGTACTTGCCAAATATTAACTTTTTTCATATTGTTAAAGTTCTAATTATTCCATATTGTTAAGAATATTGAATAATTCATTAATCATACCTGGAGCAAATGGTATATTATGTCTTTTTGCATAAATTTCAATTGCCTTTCTCCACTTAGAATCCATGTCATTTGCTCCATTCAAATACTTTTGTTTGATGGTTGGGATAATCTGGCTTAATGTCAAATTATCTGGAGTAATATGATTCATTTGAATTTCTAACTCCGATTTCATTAAAAGGTAACTCATATTGCTAAATGTTTTAATTGTTTCATATTGTTTAGTTTTTAAAAATCTCCTCACACCCATATTGATGTGAGGAGCAAACAAACTTAACAATTTCTCCCACTTATTTATACTCGTTTCTGGGCTACCTATATAGCATATACATCTATTATGGCAAATCTGGACTTATTAGAACTTCCAGTAATCATCAGTGAAATTCCGAGTTGAATATTACTTTCCATATTGTTAAATTATGACAGTACCCTCAACACTTACTACTCTCCTGTCTATATTTTCTAAAGCCATTCTCCGTAAATAAGAGAACTTCTATGTGTTACGACTTTCTTGCTACATCTCGTACAAAATCCTTATTTCTAAGGCAAAACATCTATTAGCTATGCAAGTGCTAAGTATGCTTTTTTTTGAATTTCGAAAACATTAAAAGTCTAATTTGATTAATAAATATTATGTCCTCACTGCATTGGACATCGAGCTTAACATTCAATCAGACCCAAAAGGTAATTAAGTCTACTTACGTCAATTGTATGTGCCAGCATACAAAGATACGGAACACAATATACTGGCATATATTGTGAACAATGTACATAAGAGGTTAACCTTATGACTAAAGCACTTTTTGATACTACATCCTCACTCTTTTTAACCCTACGTCTCTACGGATATACTGAGATTTCGGGGATAGTTTTGAACATTTTACTTCTATACACTACCAACGAGAAGTCACAGCTGTAGACTGTGAATTACACTTAGTTATCTCCTAGTGATTGACCACGTTTAGTTTATACTCCAGATAACAAAGAGTTTGTAAGGAATAGGTTATCACCTCACTATACACATTCGACCCCACCGTGTTTTAGAATTCCGACATTATTTTATCCGATATAGTGGAATACTCACATTTTCGGAACCAAGTTTTTTATTTATACTCCCTTCTTGGATATAGGAGTTGAATATCGAAAGAATTTATTTTATATCCTCCACTTATACGTCGGAAGACTTGACGTTTCAATTATTTTTATTTGTGCTGCCTGTTATGCTCTTGGAATTCTACTAAGAGGATCTAGGATAGCCTGTTTTCTACTATTCTCATTAGCTTGTTTAACAAGCTGATTTAGTGCCTTCCGTTGTTGAGCAGGAGACATTACAGGAAATAATTTGTCCGTAAACTCCTTAAATTCTTTTTTGTTCATCTGTTTCATATTGCTAGTTGTTTGTTGTTTGTCTTTTAATTTCGTTTAATAACTCACGAGCTTGGCCAACAGCATTAATAATACCAAAACCATTATCTTTAGCTGACTGTGGCATACTTGCATAAATAGTTGCAGACATAATGCCTAATAAAACTTTTTCTTCCATATTGTTGTTTGTTTGTTTATTTATACCTGATCATCGAAAATAATTAAGTTATTTCTAGATTTCGTCTTAATTTTCAAAGACTCGTCAGAGGTATTATTTAAACATTTTTATAGGATTTTCTGGATATAAACTGGCAAAGTTGAAAAAATTTTTTAAATTTTTCTCATTTTTTAAAGTTCAAAATTTTTTCAATATTTATAATGAAATTTTTATATTCTATTGGAAAGCAGCCAACTTTGGAATTGAGTTTGTGTAAGTTTGGATGGTTTTGTTGGCGTCGACAGCAGTGCCTTCGAGCATATCTCTTACCAGAGAATTTTCACCAAAACCTTATTACAATTCACAATTTTATACACTAAACCCCTGAAATTGAGAAAATGAAAGGGTGATGATTTCAGATGTCTTCTATCATTTATCACTTTCCTCAAAATATTTACTATACTTACTTAAAATCTAAATTCATCACCCTGTACTTAAAAATACCTTTTTAAACATACTATCTCGCTGTACCATAAAATAATATAATACTCATTATTCCAATGGCTACCCAAAATAAGCAGCCTAACATTCCAGCTATTTCTCTATCTTCCATAATAATTCATTTTAATTAAAAGTGAGGAGAGAAATTTCTTTCCCTCCTCATGTAAAATCATAATCCACAATTTGGAGTACATCACATACTCCATCACCATTTCTGATGAATTTAATGTAGCCTGATTTTTTTGTTTGAATTTTTTGTTTTGTTGGTAATTTAACGCCTGTATCCAAATCAACTAAAGTTTCATCAAATACTTCGCCTCTAATTGTTAGTATTTCACCTAATGGAATATACATACTAATAAAAGGGGAATATAAAACTCCCCAATTTTTTACAACTGGATAGCGTTGAAGCGATAATTGTTGCGAACATTGCCAGCAGCCGAAGTAGACTTGTAAGTCTTGGCGATAGTCAGTGTCAGACCAGCAGCCGAATTAACGGCGTCGAACAACTTCTCAGCAGCAGCCTTGAGGTCTTTAGTGCCGAAGTTGATGCCGTTACCGCTACGAAGCACTTGATTTGCAGAAATCATTTGCTCATCGTCAGTCAGCAGGGCAACAAACTTATTGCCGTTTACGTCACGAGGTTCTGACTTGGTCAGTTTGAGAACATCTCCCACAGCAAGCGGACTTACTGCCAGAGTTTCACGAGTCTGACCATTGACAACTGTTACCATTTCAATAAATTCATTCTTTTTCATAATTGTAATTTTTTTGTGAATAAATGTGAATTATATTTGATTTTTACATCCAATATGGTGGGGGGACTGAAGGGTGGGTGTGCCGTCATTTTCACAATAAAAAAAATAAAAAAAATTTTAGAAAAAAATTTTAAAAAATAAAAAAAAATTTCAAAAAATAAAATTTTAGAAAAAATTTTTATACAAGTGTTAAACTCCATCCAAAAAATAATGGCCGCACAGCCTTAAGTATAGTTTATCTTAAGTATAGTAATAAGTATAGTTAGTCGAAAATTGGTGCTCAAGTTTAATAATCCTATGCTCAAAGTAAAAAATTTTTACATAATTTCTTGCTCAACATTAGAAATCTGGTGCTTATCGAAAATAAATTTTGGAAAATGATTTTAGAAAAATAAATTAGAACTATGAAACAACATATAGAATTGCCATCAGAAAAAGAAAATTCTGAATTAACTCCTAAGGATAAGCTAATATATTTAGCATTAAAAAGCTTTGAAAATGGAGAAACACATGATTGTTTTCCTTCATTAGCTAAAATTTCAGAAAGATGTGGAGCTTCAGAACCTACAATTAGAAAATCTCTAAAGTTATTAGAATCTGAAGGATATATTAAAATAGAAGAGATAAATAAAAGAAAAAAGAGATATACATTTAGTCCTTACAAAAAATTTGAATGTTTTTCATATGACTTTTTATATAATAATAATTTAACCTTTACAGAAAAATCTTATTTAGCGGCTTCTCAAGAATTTATGTTAAGTAAAGAAACAGGAAAAGGAAAGATAGAATATTCTAGTTATGAATTGTCTAATAAAATCAATATGCCTCCATCTACTATAAGAAAATGTGAAAATTCATTAATAGCTAAGAATTATATGGAAATAGTTTATCAAGCTAAAGCTGATTTAGTAAACAATAACCATAAAGGAACTAAGTATTATCTATTTGCTGAATACAATAAAGCAGTTTGTGATGCAATTATATCTCATGAAAATAGATTAACTACAGTAGAAGAGAAAATGGATAACTGGGAGAAAAAATATGAAGATAAATGTAAGGAAGCTGAAACTTATAAAAAAGCTTATCTAGAATTGGCTGATAAAATACAAGAAGAAAATAAAATAATAGTATAATTATGTTATATTTAATTAAAGAGTTTGGAAGAAATAATAAAGAATATTTAAAAATAGGAAAAGCAGATAATGTACATAAAAGAATGAAACAATATAATACTCATTGCGCAGAATTTGAATTAATAGATAGTTTTGAAGGAAATGAAATTCATGAAAATTTACTTCATTCATTACTTAAAAAATATATTATAAAAAATGAATGGATGGAATATAATGAAGAAATAATTATAACTTGGAAATTATACAAACAATTATATAATATTATAGAAGCTCAAGAAAATTTAGAAATTAAAAATCTTAAGAATACATTAGCAGAAGTAGTTGAAGCATATGAAGAAGAAAAATATTTATTTAACTATTGTATTAAGTTGTTTTCAAATGAACAAAGACTAAAAATGAAAGATGATATGAAAGACGTAGAATTAAAATATACAAAATTCATATAATTTAACAATTTTTAAATTTGTCTTTATAAAATAGTAGATATATTTATATTGTCATGAAAAAAGAAGAAATATTAAAAACCCTAATATCAGAATTGATGGGCATGGAAGAATTACATCAAGAATATCAAGATAATGATACTCATTTTGTAATAGATTCAACAAAAGAAGGGAATACTTTAACTATTAAAGTAAAACTCTTAGAAAATAAAGATAAGAAAGAATTTGAAGAATGGCTGAAGAAAGTTGATGATAGTCTATTTTCAGAAGTTTTAGAAGAATTGCAGGAAAATGATAGACTGTTTAATCTAGATGAACTTTACAATTCTAAGGATTACAAAAAAGTAATTGATTCTGTAAAAACTAAAACTAAGGAAATAGCAAAGAGAAAGATCAAGGAATTTCAAAAATTACTTAGTTAATATCTGGCCGATTGTAAAGTAAGATATTAATTATTCTAGCTTTAGAAAGGCATCTAAAGCTTATTATTCCTCTATGGTGTAAAGGTTAGTCACAGGAGACTCTAAATCTCTTAGTCTCCGTTCGAGTCGGAGTAGAGGTACTATGGAAATAACATTTAAATATAAAGGAACAATAATTACTACTCCAAATCTGGAGAAAAAATTAAAAAGAATGAAATTATCTATAGATGATATAGAAATTATAGATAATCCAATTAAAAAAGAAAAATCCCCTAACAATGAACTAGAGGATTATATGAAAGATGTAATAAAAGTAATAGTTCGTTCTAACATAGATGATATTAGAAGAGTATGCTTTATTAAAAAAGATAAATCTCGCCCTACAATGAGAGAACTCTTTAAGAATCATATATGGAACCCAACTACTAAAACTGGAATAAAAGAATTAACAGAAGAGTATTTAATGACATTGTATTATGATAATTTATAAACCGTTAAATTTAAAATTTAACAATCGTTTAGAAGCAAAAAGATATTTTGGGCAAACAAAGTTTAACGAACTAATGAAAAATAAAGATAATTTTGAATTTATTAATTAATTTTTGCAAACTAATTATGAACGATTTCAGTAATTTAATTATTTGGGATAAAAAAGATCTTCCACATAAAAGTGGAATATACTTATTTGAAAATATTATAAATAAAAAAATTTATATAGGACAAGCTAAAGATTTACATAAAAGGATTTTAACACACTTTTCTACAAAACCAGAACTCTATTTTCATAGAGCACTCCATAAATATGGAGAGGAAGGATTTAATATCTATATATTAGAATATTGTAATATTGAAGATTTGGATAATAAAGAAATATATTATATAGCAAAATATAAATCTAATATTTCCGGAGTAGGATATAATTTAACTTCAGGAGGACAAGGACATTTAGAAACTCCATGTTCTATTAAACATAAAAAAATATTATCAGAATTACATAAAAAAGAAACATGGGGATATAATTTTGAAACTGGAGAATACTTTTCAGCTAAGTCTAGAGAAGATATGGAAAATCAACTTTTGGATTTAGGATATAAAGAAATATCTTGGACTAAAATAGTAGATTCAATAAGAAATAAAAGTTATACTTCTTGTTTTACATTTGGAAATTCAAAAAAAGAAGCATTAGAAAATTATAAAAATTCAAATCCTCCAAAGAAATATAATTTATATCTATATAACTTTAAAACTGGAGAAATGTCAAAAGCTTTTAATTCCTTACCAGAAGGAGAAGAATATATTAGAAGTTTTGGATATAAATTAGCCAGTGGACATCTTTCTACAGCAATAAAAAATAATAATCATTATATTAAAGATTTTATTTTTGGAGAATCCTTAGAAGAAATTAATGATAAATTAAATAGATATGGAATTATTACTTACTGTTACAATTTAAATGATAATTCTTTATATAGATTTACAGATAGTAATGAAGTGTTATGTTCTAAATTAGAACAA
>Ga0256405_10005647_pt1 | contig 21197 bp, 18 predicted proteins | sample RumenRJG_02DNA_FD_189096 | JGI IMG/M metagenome (GOLD analysis project Ga0256405, IMG submission 189096) | Bovine rumen microbial communities from Lethbridge, Alberta, Canada - RJG_02 | ecosystem: Host-associated > Mammals > Digestive system > Stomach > Rumen | place: Canada: Alberta... | reverse complement strand
GCAGAAGGACAGTACCGTCTAAAAGGAATAAAGAGTTAGAGAAGGATCTTCCTACTTTAATTGAGAACATTCTCGCTAAGAAAAATCCTTGGGAAATCAAAAATGCTGCTTAACGACTTGTGTATGCCTCAATATAAATATTAGAGTACAGCAGAAATTTATTTGTAGAGATTTTCTCAAGTGTTTTTTTAATGACATAGAATAACTTATGAGTATGTAATTTAGTATTGAATAAATTATGAGGTCTATGATATTATTTCGTTAACGAAAGTAAATTATAGACCTATACAAAAAATGAAAAAAATATACAAAACGTTATCTGTCGATAATATGGCTAGTATACTCAATTGTTCTGTCCAATATGTACGTAGTCTTATTAGACATGGCAGACTTCCTGCAGAACAAATTGGAAAAACATGGGTGATAAATTCTTCTGTTTTGGAAGAAAAAAATCTTATGTTTGAATTAAAAAAAGATATTCCTGATCAAATAAGAAAATCCGACAAAATTCCAAAAATTGTAGCCTTAAGTTTCTTTTCGGGCGCTCTTGGTTTAGATTGTGGCCTTGAGAAAGCAGGAATTCATCCAATTCTAGCATCAGAAATAGAACCAAATACTAGAAAAACTATTTTACTTAATAAACCAAATATTGGGCTAATTGGCGATATTAATAAATATAATGCGCAAGAAATTAGAAAATTTGCCAATATACCAGGAGATAAGGAAATTGATTTGGTAATTGGCGGCCCTCCATGTCAAGCATTTTCGACCGCTGGTCAAAGAAAAGGCTTTGATGATGAAAGGGGAAACGTTTTTTTAACTTTCATTGATCGTATTCTTGAATTGAGACCCAAATATGCAGTAATTGAAAACGTAAGAGGGCTTCTATCTGCTCCGTATGAAAGTGAAGATACAGAACAAACTTATGGTTTTCCTCCTAAGACTCCAGAAGAAAAGAAAGGAGGCGCCTTAGCTTACATTATTCATAAACTTGAGCAAGGTGGTTATACAGTTTCATTTAACTTATATAATGCGGCTAATTATGGAGCTCCGCAAATACGAGAACGAATTGTTATATTTTGTTCTAGAAATGGAGTGAAAGTTCCTTATCTAAATCCAACTAATGATGAATTTGGAAAATTCAATTTACCAAAATGGAAAGTTCTTAAAGAAGTAATAGGAGATTTGGATGAAAACGAACAGGATTCTGCAATTTTTCCTGAAAAAAGATTGAAATATTATCGAATGTTAAAATCAGGACAAAATTGGAAGTTTCTACCGAAAGAAATTCAAAAAGAAGCTCTTGGTGGAGCATATGATGCAGGTGGTGGAAAAGTTGGATTTTATCGAAGACTTGATTGGAATAGGCCTGCGCCAACTTTAGTTACAGATCCAACTATGCCGGCTACTGATTTGTGCCATCCGGATAAGGATCGCCCAATCAGTATACAGGAGTATATGAAAATACAGGAGTTTCCTGATAATTGGAAACTATTTGGAACGTTAAAAGATAAATACAGGCAAATTGGAAATGCCGTTCCAATTAGTCTTGGATTTGCTATAGGAAAGCATGTGGTAAATCTTCTTAACAACCATAAATTAGAGTTACCACCACCAGATTTTAAATTCTCAAGATATAGAAATACCGATGAAATGTCTTTTAAACAACAAATTGAAAAGGCTAAACAAAAGTATCTACATCATAATGTTGGGGCCTAGAACGTTTTTATAGTCCATCTAGGTTTAACATTTCTGGATTATTTTTTATGGCTTTTATTGCGAATTCTCTAAAAGCATCTTCTGAAAGGTTGCAATCTTGACCAATTGTTGCGTTGAGTTTTTGCCAGTATGTTTCTCCAGTATTGGCATTGAATCTATGCCAAACTTCAATATTCGTACCAGCGCGAATTTTGTTAGAAGAACTATTTTCTGTATTTGTTTTATTTTTTATTTGTAGCCTTTCTCCTCTAACAGAGACAAAATCTGTAGCAAGAATTGTACTTCCCCAACAATTAGCCCATCCTTTATCAATTACATTATTTGCTATGTATTCTTCTAGCAATGCGCCTATAAGGTTTTCACTTGCCATGGCCACACGATGCAATTTAGTTATTTCTTTATTATTATACTTATTATTTTCTATTCTAATTGCAACAATTTCAGCTACCAAAGGATCGGGTATTGTTTTAGATGGGGATCCTTTTTTTAATGAAGGTCTATTTCTGTATGCGTGAAAAAATTTTTTTACAAATTTGCTTTTCTTTTCTTCATCGGCATCTGGGTTATCTTCAATCCATACAGCAGCAACAATATTAAAACCTGAATTTTTTATTTCATCAAGAGTAAAACCATTCAGATTAAATTTTGGTTCATTCATTAAAACTCCTTAAAGGTTACTTGAATGTTAACATGATATTTTTACAAACGCATACATTTTAATCTTAACATACGATTTTCGGATGTTTCACATAAAGACAGAAGTTAAGAACTACCTGACGTTTACATGCTATCTTAGCACCAAAAGGAAACATGATCTAAATGCTCTTATGGCTATTTCTAACGTGTGTAGCGACGATGCAAAGAAAGTTTTATGATAGATGCTATTTATTTAAATCCTGAGGTTTAATACTTATGGCAAAAAAAGCAGAAGATGGCATATAATATGCTAGAATCTACGATGCTCAGCAAATTTACGGAATTATGACAATTGGCAATCAAAGATAGTTTTAAACGTTTAAATACTTTCTGGTCTACCGCCAAAAGAAACCCTAAGGTGGCAAAAGGGCTTTCTATTGGTGATGCGGCTGTAAAGAAAGTCACTATGGTCAAGATGGGAACACCGGTTCTAGTGTTAGCCTGTCTGGGTATGGTTACGCTACCAATGCCGCCATTTCTTCTTGATATACTATTCTCTTTCAATATTGCACTGTCCATGATTGTGCTGCTGGTATCTATCTATGCTTCAAAACCTCTGGATTTTGGTTCTTTCCCATCGGTACTGTTACTTGCAACTATTCTGCGACTGGCGCTGAATGTGGCTTCCACACGTGTGATTCTGCTCAACGGACAGAATGGAACCGCGGCTGCAGGCAAGGTGATTGAGGCCTTTGGTAATGTGGTGATGGGTGGAAGTTATACCGTTGGTATTGTGGTTTTCACTATTCTCATTATTATTAACTTTAAGGTTATCACAAGTGGTGCTGGACGTATTGCTGAGGTGTCAGCCCGTTTCACCTTGGATGCTATGCCAGGAAAACAGATGTCCATTGATGCTGATCTTAATGCCGGTATTATCGATCAGGATCAGGCCCGTGCCCGTCGTATAGAAGTTACCCGTGAGGCTGACTTCTATGGTTCTATGGATGGTGCCTCCAAATTCGTCAAGGGTGATGCGGTAGCAGGTCTTTTGATTATGCTCATCAATCTCGTAGGCGGTATAATTATCGGAACATTCAATTTCGGTCTGACAGTTGCGCAGTCTGCCTCTATTTTTACCCTTTTAACTATTGGTGACGGCCTTGTTGCCCAAATTCCTTCACTGTTATTATCTGTGGCTTCGGCCATTATCGTGACCCGTCAGAGTAGTTCCGAGAAGGAAATGGGCCAGCAGGTGGTAGGAGATCTGTTTTCAAAGCCAAAGACTTTACTTATCAGTGGAGGAGTATTGTTTGTGATGGGCATAGTGCCAGGCATGCCGCATGTGGCTTTTATTCTGCTCTCGTCCATCTGTCTTGGTTTAGGCTATCTTCTGCAGCGCCAGGCAAAAAAACGTGAGGCTGAAGGTAATGATGTGCTTGCAGCTGATGGAACGAACGGAGTTCCTAGCAAAAAACCTGAGATGAAGGAATTGTCCTGGGATGATGTCTCTGAGGTTGATGTGATAGGACTTGAAGTGGGATATCGTCTGATTCCGATGGTAGATAAGAATCAAAGCGGTGAACTTCTAAACCGTGTTAAGGGTGTTCGCAAAAAACTCTCTCAGGATCTTGGCTTCCTTATTCCACCAGTGCATATTCGTGATAATCTTGATTTGGGGCCCGCATTTTATCGCATTACAATTATGGGAGTAACTTTTGGTGAGGCTGAAATTCAGCCTGATCGTGACATGGCTATAAATCCTGGGCAGGTTTTTGGTGAAATACAGGGGATCAAAGGCAAAGATCCTGCTTTTGGCCTTGAAGCCGTGTGGATAAGTAAAACCGATAATGATAAGGCTTTAGGTTTAGGTTATACCGTCGTGGACTGTTCTACGGTGATAGCCACCCATCTGTCACAAATCCTAGTTAACAACTGTGCTTCTCTCATTGGTCAGGAGGAAGTACAGAATATTTTAGATATTGTCTCAAGAACTCAGCCTAAGCTTGTCAATGGCCTTGTGCCATCCGTGGTTAATCTTGGACTTTTGACGCATATTCTTCAGAATCTTCTAAATGAGGGTGTGCCTATCCGTGATATGCGAACAATTCTTGAAACACTGGTGGAATACGGACCCAAAAGTCAAGACCCAGAAGTGCTTACCGCTGCCTGCCGCATTGGTCTGCGTAGGCTTATTATTCAGGATATTGTGGGCTCGGAGAATATTATTCCAGTGATTACACTTGCCCCAGATCTTGAAAAGGTTCTGCATAAATCTCTTGAAACAGGTGGTGCAGAAGGTATTGGTATTGAACCTGGTATGGCCGACAGAATTCAGCGTTCTCTTATGGATGCAACCTCGGCACAGGAAATGGAAGGTGAGCCTGCTATTCTTTTGACTTCAGGTATTCTGCGGTCTACACTGTCACGTTTTGTAAAGAATACGATTCCTGGTTTAAAAGTGCTTTCTTATCAAGAAATACCTGATGATAAACAGATTAAAATCGTATCAGTTATCGGTAATTCAAATCAGGGGGCACCAAATCTAGGTTTAAAATAGCCTAAAATTGGTATTTTGGAAAATAAATGGGCTCATTTTTGTTATAAATGCGTATGCAGTTAACATTATTGAGGTTTAATTTACTGATTTAATTGACATATATTGACTATTTATTGAAAATTTTATAAACCTGTATAAGTTTTTTATTTTTTTTGGGGTCCTATAGCGGACTTTTTTATGATGTTGAGAGTACATCTCCATATGGTCTGAGTGCATAAATTAAAGACTGTTCGTCAATGATTTTTTTTCCTGATTTGATAAAGACAGGTGATGATGTCAGGTAAAGTTTAATTATTATAAGCGTCTTCAACTCAGTCATATTGATTTTAAACCAGATTAGATCCTTTTTAGTTAAAGGTGCGTATAAAAAATATTGAGGAAAAATGAAACTTAAACGCTTTGTGGCAGCAGATATGCGTTCGGCTTTAGCCAAAATCAAAGAAGAGCTAGGTCCTGATGCAGTAATTATGTCGAACAAGCGCGTTCCGGACGGAGTAGAGATTGTCGCCGGTGTTGCCAAAGAACCTCCTGCCCCTATCGGTAGGAGCAGTAGAGCTGGGAGTATTACCCAAAGTGCTTTAGGTTCTTCCTCTTTATCAAGAATGATCGCCGATGATGAGGTTACTTTAGGCTCGAAGGATAGTGCTCCTTCAAAGAAGACTGTCGGTGGTTCTAAGGCTGAGGGATTTGCCAAGAGTCTTCTTGAAATACTAGACCGTCAGCATAAGCAGGAGAGTACCAAGAGTATGGTTAAGCCAGCGGCTAAAGAGGCTAAAGAGCAGATGAGTCGCGGTGGTAAGACTGTAGCTGCGGCTAAAACCGCAACCAGTGCACCTGCCCCCCTTTTTGAACAGTCTGACATGCGTGATCTGTTTATGCGTGAGGAAGACAAGAAAAAGGCTTTGAAGGTTGAAAATACGCATGGTATTTCTTCATATCAGAGTAAGGATGATGACAACGAGCGCCTTGAACTTACGAAAATGCGTCAGGATGTGGATTCCATCCGTCGTCTTTTGCAGTTTGAATTAGCCGGACTCATGGCTGACACCAAAAAGCGAGAAGAACCTGTTCGTGCTATGGTATATGAATTGCTTTTAAGCGGTGGTTTTGAGAAAGAATTAAGCAGTGATCTTGCCAACACTATAGATGAGGATGCTTCCTTCAATTTTGCCTGGCGGCAGTTGGCTACCAATCTTGAAAATCGTCTTAAGGTTGGAACAGACGAGATTGTAACTGATGGTGGTATTGTGACCTTGATTGGACCTGCAGGAGTGGGGAAGACAACCACCATAGCAAAACTTGCGGCACGTTTTGTCATGAAATATGGTCCTGACAGAGTGGCGCTGGTTACTGCCGATCATTACCGTATCGGTGCGGTGGAACAGGTAAAAACCTATGGCAGAATTATGGGATGTTCAGCCTTCGCTATAAAGTCTGTGGATGAATTACCCGATATATTATATACGCTACGCGATAAAAGTCTGGTACTGCTTGATACTGTAGGTGTGGGACTGAAAGATGAGCGTTTTGAATGTCAGCTTTCTGCTCTGAAACAGCAGTCGCGCTTGAAAATGAAACATTATTTGGTGCTTCCGGCAACCGCACAACGCAGAGTTTTAGAACATGCCTATGAACATTTTAGTCAGTTAGGCATCAAAGGGCTCATTCTCACAAAGGTGGATGAGAGTGAACATCTTGCGGATGCGCTGTCTTTGTGCATAAAGGAGCAGTTAACCCTCTCCTATGTGGCGGATGGTCAGCGTGTACCTGAAGATTTAGAAGTTCCTACAGCCCGTAAGCTTGCAATTAAGGCGCTTTCGGCAGTGGAAAATGACGTGGCAAAATTCGCTTTGGATAATGAAGTTGAATAAAGCTAGATTACAAGGATAAGAAGAATTATGGAAGATTCTAGGAATAAACGCAAAGTAAAGGTGATTACTGTTACCGGTGGTAAAGGCGGTGTCGGTAAGTCTAGCGTGTCCTTGAACATTGCTGTAGCCTTAACACTGTTAGGCAAGAAGGTTATGCTTTTTGATGCCGATCTTGGTCTAGCCAATATTGATGTGATGCTTGGCCTTAAGGTTGACAAGAATCTTGGTCATGTGTTAAGCGGTGAATGCGAGTTAAAGGATATTTTACAGACCGGACCACATGGTTTGCGTATTGTCCCTGCCTCGTCAGGTCTAAAACAGATGGTGGAACTGAGCATGGAACAGCATGCCGGTCTCATTCGAGCATTTTCTACTCTTGATGAAGATATTGATTTCTTTATTGTTGATACCGCAGCCGGTATTTCTGACATGGTTCTGTCTTTCTGCCGTGCAGCGCAGGATGTTTTGATGGTAGTCTGTAATGAGCCTACGTCAGTTGCCGATGCCTATGCCCAGATGAAGGTGCTTTCGCGCGATTATGGCGTGAATCGGTTTAAGATTATTGGTAATCAGCTGCATTCTCTTGATGAGGGAAAACTGATGTATCAGAAGTTGGTTGCTGTGACTGAAAGATTTATTGATGCAACTCTTGAGCTTGTGGGCTGTATTCCAGTTGATATGAATATGCGCAAGGCCATAAGACAGCGGTCCTGTGTGGTAGATCTGTTTCCAACTTCACCTGCAGCCAGGGCCTTTAAGACTCTGGCCAGTCGTATTACTACCTGGCCTATACCAAATGTCGCAGGAGGACACTTGGAATTTTTTGTTGAAAATCTGATTTCTTCGGATAGGAAAGGCTAAAGATAAGTACAAAGAGATAAGACAGATTTTGGGTTAAGAGGAGTAGAGATTTTCTGATATGGCTGGTAGGCTTAATGGTGCAAAAATCTATCAAGAGCAATCTCGGCATAATATGTCGCAGGTGGTGATGAATTATGCGCCTCTTGTCAAGCGTATTGCTTTGCATCTTAAGGCAAGACTGCCTGCCAGTGTGGAGATTGACGATCTTATTCAGTCCGGTATGATTGGTCTTATGGATGCGGTGGCTCATTTTGAGGAAGGTCATGGGGCTGTATTTGAAACTTATGCCTCCATTCGTATCCGTGGAGCCATGATTGATGAAATGCGTCAGGTTGACTGGGCACCGCGCTCTGTTCATCAGAATGCCCGTAATATTACAGGTGTGATTTCCAAGTTGTCGCATCAGTTGGGACGTGAACCAAAAGACACGGAAATTGCCGAAGAGTTAGGTTTAAGCCTTGAAAAATACAATCAGATGCTTTTTGAAACCTCAACCTCTCAGGTCATCGGAATTGAAGATCTGGGGGTTTCGGACGATGTTATAGCAGAAGGTGGCGATAATAGCCGTGATAAACTCTTTGAGATTTTAGCTACCTCTAAATTTAAGCGTTCTTTGGCTAAGGCTATAAGTGCACTGCCAGAACGTGAACAGCAGGTGCTGGCTTTGTACTACGATGAAGAACTCAACTTAAAGGAAATCGGAAAAGTTTTGGATTTAAGTGAGTCTAGAATCTGTCAGCTAATGAGTCAGTCGATGGCAAGATTGCGATCTATGCTCAAAGATTGGAGCGGAAAATAGGTTTAATTAACAAATTTGTATCATTTTAGTAGTAATTTGTTTTTTTAAGTTTTATAAGTATATATGGTATACATTACAGCATTTTTTTAAGTTGTAGTTATAAAGGAGTTTATCTTGGATAAGAATATCAAGATACTTATTGTTGATGACTTTTCAACGATGCGTCGTATCATCAAGAATTTGCTGCGTGATCTCGGCTTTAATAATACTCATGAGGCTGATGATGGTGCTACTGCACTGCCAATGCTTGAGGCCGGAGATTTTGATTTTGTGGTGACTGATTGGAATATGCCTATTATGCAGGGCATTGATCTTTTGAAAGCCATTCGTCAGAGTCCTAAGTTAAAGGCAATGCCAGTGCTTATGGTTACTGCTGAGGCAAAACGAGAGCAGATTGTTGAGGCTGCCAAAGCCGGTGTTAATGGTTATATTGTAAAGCCATTTACCGCTGCCACTTTGAAGGCAAAACTCGATAAGATTTTTGAACGCTTCGGTTAAATAAAAATTCGATACATATGGTGGATGCGATGTCTGATGAAGAAGTCGAGCGTAGAGATTTGACTGTTGGCGATCTAGAGGCAATTATAGATCTTTTGGAAAGTGGTCTGCAGGAAGAAGCTGAAAGTCGACTTAAGGATCTGTGTAAAGAGTTGCGTGATGATGATTTAGCCGCTCAGAATGATAAGGTATTTGAACAGGTTGGTAGTCTGACTCGTGATCTGCACGAGGCCATCAAAAAGTTTGCCAATGATGATCGTCTTATAACCATTGCTAATGTGGATATGCCCAAGGCTTCTGAGAGACTGTCGTCAATTATTCAGATGACCGATGCTGCCGCCTCTAAAACATTAGATGCGGTTGATGCCTGTGAACCAATGATAAAGAGTCTTAATGAATCAATTGAAAAGCTTTTGCCTGCTTGGAACAGGCTGATGCATGGTCGCATTGATCGTGATAATTTCGTCACTCTATGTCGCAATGTGGATGCGCTGATTCACGATACTGAGGATCGTGCTGGCAAACTGGGAGAACAGTTAAACGTCATACTGATGGCTCAAGATTATCAGGATCTGACTGGTCAGATGATTCAGAAGGTTATTCATCTTGTCTCAGAAGTTGAAGAAAAAATGGTTAACTTCCTTACGCATTTTAGTGAGGAAGATAAAAAGAAAATTACTAACTCGACTACTTCAGGAATTGTCCCTGAAGGCCCAGTGGTGGGTGAAGATCTGACTTCGGATAAGGTCGCCGCAAGTCAGGATGATGTAGATGATTTGTTAGCAAGTTTAGGATTCTAAAATAACGGAGATCTGAAGATGGATGAGGAAATCCTACAAGATTTTATAGTAGAGGCTGGTGAGATTATTGAGAATCTTAATGAACAGCTAGTCCAGATTGAGAAAACGCCTGACGATAAGGATTTATTGAATGCCATTTTCAGAGGATTTCATACTGTTAAGGGAGGCGCCGGCTTCCTAGCGTTGACCAATCTTGTCAACGTTTGTCATGCTGCGGAAAGTCTGTTTGACGAACTACGCAATGGACGTATTTCCATGTCCCCTGATTTGATGGATGCGGTATTGCAGGCATATGATGAAATCACCTCCATGTTTGATGTGGTTAAGAATGGAGAACAGCCTGAGGCTGCTCCTGCTGAACTGATTGACAGGTTGCATGCTCTTGCCGAGGGAAAATGTGGCAGTGCTGCTCCTGCCAAAGCACCGGAGCCTGAACCAGAGCCTGAACCAGAACCAGAACCAGAACCAGAACCAGAACCTGAATTGACAGGTGATGTTGATGATATTACCGAAGATGAGTTTGAGGCTCTTTTAGATCAATTGCACGGTAAAGGTCATGCCCCTGGTGCGGATAATGACGAAAATAAGGCTGCTGATGCAACAGATGAAGACTTTGACAGAATGCTTGCCAATGCTCAGAAAGAAGTTTCTAAGCATGCCAAGGAGGAGCCAAAACCTGCTCCTGATGCCAGTGCAGCACCTGTTCCTGCTGCCAAACCAGCATCTGCCCCAGTCCAAAAGACTGCTTCTCCTGCTGCTCCTGCTGCCAAACCAGCACCTGCTCCAGTCCAAAAGACTGCTGCTCCTGCTGCTCAGAAGGCTCCTGCCCAGAAATCAGCTGCTCCTGAACAGGAAACTACAGTACGTGTAGATACACAGGTTTTGGATGACATCATGAATCTTGTTGGTGAATTGGTGCTGGTCCGTAACCGTCTTGTGAATATGGCCTCCCGCCGTTCCGATCAGGAGATGAACAAGACTATTTCCACACTTGATGTGGTAACTTTAGAATTACAGAATTCGGTGATGAAGACCCGCATGCAGCCAGTGAAGAAGGTCTTTGGCCGATTCCCTCGTGTGGTTCGAGATCTGGCACGTAAGTTAGGCAAGAAGATTGAATTGCGCATGGATGGTGAGGATACTGAGTTAGACAAGAATTTGGTGGATGCTTTGGCTGATCCTATGGTGCATATGGTGCGTAACTGTTGTGACCATGGTATTGAGATGCCAGCCGACCGTGTGGCTGCAGGCAAGCCTGAAACCGGTATTGTTCTGTTGTCTGCCTCTCAGCAGGGCGATCATATTCTTTTGCAGATTTCTGACGATGGTCAGGGTATGGATCCTAACACCCTGCGTTCTGTGGCAGTCAAAAAAGGCTTGATGGATGAAGGTACTGCAGATAGGCTTTCTGATTCCGAGGCTCTGAATCTTATCTTTGCACCTGGTTTTTCTACCAACACTGAAATTACCGATATTTCCGGTCGTGGTGTTGGCATGGATGTGGTTAAAACAAATATTTCGAAACTAAATGGTACGGTAAATGTTATTTCTACCTACGGTAAGGGTACTACAATTGAGATTAAGGTACCTTTGACCCTGGCAATTCTGCCAACACTGATGATTTCTGTATCCAATCGTACGTTTGCCTTGCCATTGACTTCTGTTTCTGAGATTTTTTATCTTGAACTTGACTCGATGCGTAATGTGGATGGTTTAAATACCATTGTGATTCGTGATAAGGCCATTCCTCTGTTTTTCCTAAAACAGTGGTTTGAGAACGTTTCGATAAAGGAATATCTTGATCATAAGGCCAATATTGTGCTAGTACAGGTCAGTGCCGCTCAGTTGGTGGGATTTGTGGTAGACGAGCTATTAGGTCAGGAAGAAGTGGTAATTAAGCCTCTTGATGATATTCTCCGTCATACTCCTGGTATGGCTGGTGCTACGATTACCTCAGATGGTGGAATTGCACTGATTCTGGATATTCCTGGACTGATGCGTGCTTATGCACATAAGAATGCTGAGCGTGTTCCTCTTCGTCATGAACATGAGCATGCTGAGGCAAAGACTGAGGCTTCACAGGTTGAATCCTTAGAACTGAAAACTGATGGTAGTGATGGCGCTGAAACTGCAGTTGATTACGCTCCAAGTGAAGAGTGATTTTAAAATAATAATTAAATGCAATATGTAGCAATAAAGGAATTTATATGGCAACCAAAGTATTGATTGTTGACGACTCGACTTTTTTTCGTAAACGCTTAAAGGAAATTGTTGAATCTGATCCTACTATGCAAGTTATTGGTGAGGCCAAGGATGGAAAAGAAGGTGTGGCACTGACCTCTCAGCTGCGTCCTGATGTGATTACAATGGATGTAGAAATGCCGGTAATGGATGGTATTACGGCTGTCAAAGAAATCATGAGTAAATGTCCTACACCTATTATGATGTTTTCCTCGCTGACATTAGAGGGTGCCGATGCCACGTTCCGAGCCTTAGAAGCAGGAGCAGTTGACTTCATGCCAAAGAACTTCGATGATATTGCTCATCGTCGTCAGGATGCCATAAAAAATCTGATAAATTCTATTAAGGCTGTATCTCGTTCAAGAGTTAGAGGTTTTCGTCCTCAGGCTTCCGCTATACCTGCTTCAAGACCTACAACAGCGACAGCGTCGAGAACAACCTTCTCATCCACTTCAACGACTGGCACCGCCTCGCGTTTTGGTACAACTTCAAGTCTAAGAACAGCATCAACCCCTGCAGCGCCAGCCTCAAGTACCATGGCAAGAAAGCCTATAGGTTCAGGTTCCGCTCCTGCTCCAACTCAAGGATCAGCGATGGGACAATACAATGAAATCAATGCGATGCTGGCAGCAAATCCAGGTACCCCAGCCGGTGCTCTCAAGTTTACTTTCGGTGATCATAAATCTGAGACTACTACCTTCAGGAAATCAGGAAAGAACCATTCTATTGTAGCCATCGGCAGTTCTACCGGTGGGCCTATTGCACTGCAGCAGATTATTCCTAAGCTGCCAAAACTGAATGTTCCGGTGGTGATTATTCAGCATATGCCTGCTTCATTTACGGCCACTTTTGCAAGCCGTCTTGATGCTATATCCCAGTTACATGTCGTCGAGGCCAAAGATGGGGATATGCTTGAACCTGGTAACTGTTTTATCGCTCCTGGCGGTAAGCAGATGATTTTTGAAAAGGTAGGCGTGAAGACTAGGATCAGGATCATTGATGATACTGAGCGTGTTACTTATAATCCTTGTGTTGATGTTTCATTTGCTTCGCTTTCGAAGACTTATGGTGGTAAGGTTTTGGCTATGATCCTAACCGGCATGGGCTCAGATGGTTGCGAGGGATGTTCCATTTTAAAGAAAAAAGGTGCTGTAGTATGGGCTCAGAACGAGGAATCCTGTGTGGTTTACGGTATGCCTCAGGCAATTGTAAATGCCGGTATTACTGATCTCGTGCTTCCTTTGAATGATATTGCTACGAGCATTGTCAAAGAGTTAGGTTAAGACATACTTAAGGCGGTAATCCATGAATTTTTTAGGTATATTTTTGGCAGTAGGCTGTATTGTCTGCTCAATGATGTTGGAAGGTACTTCTCCTGCCATGATGCTTGAGTTACCGGCTTTCCTTGTGGTGGGTGCATCTTTCTTTGCTTGCTGGGTACAGTTCCCTTTGGGCGTAATTGGCGGTGCTTTCAAATGTATGCTATGGACTTTGGCACCTCCACGTATTGGTTTTGATTCTCAGGTAGAGTTGCTGGTTGGTTTATCCACCACTGCCCGTCAGCATGGGCTTTTGGCTCTTGAAAACTCCATTTCCTCAGCATCTGATGATTTTACTCGTGATGGGATTCAGATGATTGTGGACGGTGTGGATAAGGATTCCTTAAGAGGTATTTTGGAACAGGGTATTGGTGTTGAGGAAGCAAAATATGAGCCATATGCCAAGATGCTTGAGGCTATGGGCGGTTACTCACCTACTATGGGAATTATCGGTGCTGTGCTCGGTCTGATTCACGCCATGTCTCTTTTGGACAGACCTGACGAACTCGGACCGGCAATTGCTGTGGCTTTCGTGGCAACAATTTACGGTCTGGTGCTGGCGAACATTATTTGTCTTCCTGCCTCTAACCGCATCAAGAGCATCATCGCAGAGATGGCTCTGTACAAATACATGACCTTAGAGGGACTGGTTTCGATAGCTGCGGGTGAAAACACCATGATGCTCAAGCGTCGTCTTGCTGTGTACACCGGTGGTGACAAGAGCGGCGAAGGCTAGTTTATGGGAAGTATGATTTTAAAGAATAGAAGAGCCTCAATATGAAGAAAAAACCGCCAGAGCCCGAAAATCTAGAACGATGGATGGTGTCGTATGCCGACTTCATGACCTTGCTCTTTGCTCTGTTCGTGGTGCTGTATTCCTTCGCCATGGCCAAGCAGTCAGAGGCAAAATCCATGGTAGAGAGTATTGCTCAGGCCTTTGAAACTGCGGCAGTAAGTGCTCCAGGTGGAGCACTTTTGGTGCCGGGGTCACTTGCACAGCAGATTGCCCAGGAAGTACAGGAGGCTGTAAAATCCGTGCAGCAATCTCAGGGAGATACAGGTAAACAGATTATTGAAAACGGTGGAGCCATGATGAGTTTTCAGGTGGTTCCACAGGAGTCTTCACAGCAACAGCAGGAAACAGACAATTCCTCAACTACCAGCAGTGAAGAAGAGGAAAATGGTTCTGGCAACACTAACAGTACCAATTCCACAGGAGAGCTGATTGTTTCTGAAACTCCGCCATCGAATGTGCAGAACACGCCTTCATCTGATAAACCAGACGGTGGTTCTCAGAGCGGCGAGGGCGGCTTTCAGGCTGGAGGCAGTGCAGATCATTTTGAAGATGGCGGTCAGACTGATGTCAGTTCCGACAGTGTGGGTGAAGGAACCAATGGCGCACAGTTTGATTCTGTGAGACGTTCTATTTCTGAGACTATTACTGATGCTGGTATGGAAAAGTATATTGAAATAGAGGAAAATCCACATTGGCTTTCGATTAACATTAATTCGGGATTGCTTTTTGCTGAAGGAAGTGCCTCAATTCTTGCCGCAGCCAAGCCAGTTATTCAGCGTATAGCTGTTGCCATGTCCAATATCAATAACTATGTACGCATTCGTGGATATACGGATAATTCATTTATTCCTAATGGTATATTCAGAAATTCCTGGGATCTTTCCGCAAATCGTGCTTTGTCGGTTTTAAATGAGTTGGAAAAATACGGCATTATTCCTGAAAGAATGGCTATTGAGGCTTATGGGGAATATTCACCTAAGTATTCTAACTCCACAGCAGCAGGACGCGCTATGAACCGTAAGGTGGTGATAGCCGTGTCTAGATATGCCATTGAAAGAAAACCACCTTTGGATGCTTCAAACATCAAGACTGATGAGGTCAACTCTAGTGTATCTTCGTCGGGTGGCAGTGCAGGCAGTTCTAACATTGAGTTTAGACGTGGTGATGGTAATACAATCGAGCTTAATTTTGATTAAAGACTAAGGAGCTTTTCGTGTTAGTGTGGTCAATTGCAAGTCAGAAGGGAGGTGTTGGCAAGACAACAACAGTAGCCTCTCTTGCCGGATGGATGCAGAAGGAAAACCTCAAAGTACTTATAATTGATACCGATCCGCATGCATCATTAACTTCGTATCTGGGATTTGACTACAGTACTATTGAAAAGAATCTTTATGATCTGTATACTCAAGAGCCTTTGACAAGAGAGTCGGTTACTTCGTGTATTACTCATACTAATTTTCCTAATCTTGATATGATAGTGTCTTCCATGACTCTGGCTACTGTTGACCGAAAACTGTCTGGCCGTTCTGGGGTTGGAAGGATCCTTACCAATGCGCTTAAATATTTAGAGGACGATTATGATGTGGTACTGATTGACTGTCCTCCTGTTTTAGGAGCGCTCATGGTTAATGCACTGGTTGCCAGCACCTCGGTTTTGGTTCCAACTCAGACTGAATTTCTGTCTCTGAAGGGACTTGAGGGTATGGTTCGTACCTTTAATATTATGAAAAAGGCGGATGGCGCCTGTAATATCAATTTTACGGTTATTCCTACAATGTATGATAAACGTACTAAAGCCTCAAGAACCTCCCTTGAGTTTTTAGAGTCGCATTATCGGGATAATCTATGGTTTGGACAGATCCCTGTTGATACATTGTTTCGAGAGTCATCACAGAAGGGTATGCCTATAACCATGCTCGATGAGAAATGTCGCGGGGCTCTTGCTTACAGAGAATTACTCATAAGCCAGCTGTCAAAGGAATTAGAGCAGAATCCTGATCGAATTTCTCCGACAGCCGCTGCTTTGGTATCTTTAACTGCTGACAGTCCTAAGCCTGATCAAAGCAAGGAACTCGATATTGTAGCCGGTGAAGTTGATGCTATGCTCAATTAGAAATAAGGAATTTCCGTATGTCAGTGAATGATGTTGATGACACTCTGCTTTCATACTTCAAACAGATGCTTGAAGAGGAAAGTGCCGACTGTGTTACTGACACAAACGATAATCAAGAAGTCCAAAGTGGAACTTTGAATACTTCTTTAAAGGAAGAAAGTGCCAAATTAGACAATGTGACTGAGCCACAGATAGCTGAATCTGCCGGGGCTGAGGCTTCTCATGAGAATGACATGAGTACAACTTCAGAAGATGTTCAAGAGACAGAACTTAATCTTTCTGGAGCAGATTCTTCTTTGAATGAAACTATTGATAGTGAGCCTTCGGATGAGGTTCTTGATGAAAATGTAGTCGAGGAACAGGAGGTTTTGCCTAAAGAGCAACCGAACGATACCTTAACCTTAGCAGAGAATGAAAGTTTGGATAGTGCTGAGGCTTCTGAGAGTTCATCCTTTGAGGAGTCTGCTGTTGAGAGTGAACACGATAGCACAGATTTACGTGATACAGTTGACAGTGTACAAAAAGATCTTGATACTGCAGACGATGATATTGATTATGCTGCAGATGACTATGTGCCGCCAAAGACGGCAGTTAATGAGCCAATCCTAGAACCAGTAAGAGAGCCTAAAGTTGTAGAGCCTTTGCCATTTGCTGATCATAAGAGTCTTGAAACCTTACTTGAGGCCGTGCCTAAGCAGCAGCTGATGACTGAGGTTAAGGTTGCCGAAGAGGTCAAGACAGAGACCGAAGTTGAAACTGTTGTCACAGACAAAGTTGAAGAGCATGAAAAGGTTGAAGTCAAGAAAGACGAGGTCGATAAGAAGGCACCTTATGACTGGGCTAACATTGAAATGCCTGATGAATTTCAAGTGCTGTTTTTCTTGGTCAAGGGGATCCGTTTTGCAGTACCTTTAGTAAATTTAGGCGGTATTGTTCAGTGTGATAAGGTAACTCCACTTTTTGGAAAGCCTGATTGGTTTCAGGGAATTGCGGATATACGCGGTAAGAAAATGTGTGTCGTTGATACTCTAAAATGGGTAAAGAGTGATGCACCAAAATCCGATAAATATGAATATATGATCGTGCTTGATGATACGATCTGGTCCGTAGGATGTGATACATTAGAGGGTAACAGGATCCTGAATAAGGATAGCATAACCTGGAGACAGACTGCTGGCAACAGACCATGGCTTGCAGGAATAGTAAAAAAGGAAATGTGTGCTCTTCTGCATGTGTCAGCTTTAATAAAAATGTTTGAAAATGGTGTCAATCTAAAAGATTTAGACAAACAAATGCGTGCGTGATCAAAGTTTTAACTGCTTAAACTCAACAAATTTATAAAGTTGTTTACAATAATTAAAAAGATTAGATGCCACTTTGTTGTGGTAATGTGAAAGAGGAACGATAGATGTCTAAAGAAGATTTGATCGATAACCCAATTAATGTCAATGCCAAGCAGGGTGAGCGTCTGCGTTGGGTTACCTTCCAGTTGGGTAATGAAATATACGGTGTAAATGTAATGCAGGTGCGTGAAGTGTTACGTTATACTGACATTGCTCCTGTACCTGGTGCTCCTGCTTTCGTTCTGGGCATCATTAATTTGCGTGGTAATGTTGTTACTGTTATTGATACTCGTGCCCGTTTTGGTATTCCTCCTGCTGAGGTTACAGATAATACTCGTATCATGATTATTGAGTCTGAGAAGCATGTTATTGGTATTCTTGTGGATTCAGTGGCAGAGGTGGCTGATCTTAATACTAATGATATTGACGATACTCCTAATGTTGGTACTGAAGAGAATGCTCAGTTTATTTCTGGTGTCTGCAACCGTAAGGATGATTTGCTTATTCTTATTGACCTCACCAAACTCTTTACTGAAACCGAGTGGAAAGAGGTTACTAATTTAGGTTAGGCTTAAAGATCGGTGGGTTACAAGAAGGCAGCATCAAGGTGTTGCCTTTTTTTGTTAAGGCGTAGATGTCCCATCCCATCCTGTCTTGACTTAGCCTATAGCGTATATAATAATATAATTAATCTAAGTGTTGTTCTTGCTGTTTGAGTCCGCCTATGTGGCGGCCGAATAGTGTTGATGTTGTTTTTTTTAATTGCTGCGCTCTATGTACGAGAAGTTTTTTGGTTTAGACGAATTGCCTTTTGACGGTCTTCCGAGCAGCAGATTCTATTATGTTGGTGCAAGTCAGCACGATTCTCTTGATCTTCTTTCTGCCAATCTTACCCGTAATGGTTCTATCTGTGTTTTAAGTGGTCCATCAGGATGCGGCAAGACCACACTTGTCCGTATGTTGATTCGCTCTTTGCCTAAAAATATGCGTGTTATTGCCATTGATGATCCAAGGCTTGATGAGCATATGCTTTTGGCTACTATTCTGCGAGCCAGTGGCGTGGTGGCTACTTCTTTAGAATCAATTCCTGAACTTACTTTAAAATTGCGCCAGTTTTTAGAGCGCAGTGTAGCCTCGGGCATTGTTACTACGGTGATTTTAGATGAGGCACAGGGACTTTCCGATGAAGTCCTAGAACAGGTGCGTCTAATTAGCAACCTTGAAGGGGATCTCGGCAAGATGATCAATTTTCTACTTGTCGGTCAGGAGGATCTCTTAAAAAACCTAAAAAAACAGCAACACCAGATGTTAGGCGGCCGCATCCGTGCCTTTGCTTTTTTAAGACCTTTAAAGCGTGATGAAGTACGTGCCTATATCAGTTTCAGATTACTTACAGCCGGCTGTCATGAGCCGATATTTACTGAGCGTGCCTTTAATGCCATTTACAAGGAAAGTTCCGGTTTACCACGCCTTATAAATATCATAGCAGATAGGGCGATGTGTCTTGCCGCTGAAAATGAGAAGAAAAATATTTCCCTAAGAACTGTGACCAAAGCCATTGAAGTGGTAAGGCATAAACATCATCTGCTGTCGCGCGGTTTCATGAGTGTGATGCGCTTCCTTGGTGGAATGTTTATTGTCAAACTGCCTTTAATCTGTCTCGGGGTGGCTTTAGCATTTGGCTCCTTCCTGCTTGGTTTATATTATTTTCCCCAAAAGTTTGATACTTTAGCGTTTGAGGCACTTCTTAACAGGGATAAGGTCATTGCTCAGGAAACTGACAAGATCCGTACTGCAATGCTGCCGGGATTATCTAAACATAATCGTGATGTTTTACTTTTCGATAATTCTCTGAAAAACAGTGTCTTTCGTTCGGATGCTATTGATTTATTGATAAAACTATATGGATATGCACGGCAGGATGATACTAAGGCTGACTGCCGCGATTTAAGTTCCGTCAAACTAAAATGTATCACGCGTCAGGGCAGTTTTGATGAGATGCTGACCATTAATCATCCGGCGGTACTGTATCTTGTGGATAGTGAACTGAATCCTTTGTACGTGGTTTTAAAGTCATATGATGATGAAAAAAGTGAAATTCTCATCGATGATAAACTCTACCTTGTAAAGTCGTCATTTCTTAAAAAGTATTATGCTAATGAATATACATATATTCAGCGTGCTCTTGCTAAAGACGAGCGTTTTGAGGAGCTTTTGGGAGTTAATACTTATTTAAACGGACTGTTTAAGGTTCGGGAACAGTTATCTTTGATTTATGAAATCCCGATACTCAAGGATCGTGATGAGTTACGGGCTAATTTTGAAAAATTTCAAAAGACCTATGGAGGACTGCCAACCGATCTTCTGATTGACCGCTGTATTGGAAAAGGACCACAGTTGCATGATTGATAGGCAGATCCTGAGTCAGCGGTTTTTCCTGTTTTTTGGCTTCACGAAAGTGAAGGCCCTGAAAATTCTACTGTTCTCTTTTCTATGTTCGCTTTTAGGTTTGTGGATCCTTTTTTTGACGATTTCTATAATGCAGGGCAATGTCAGAAAAAATGTGACTTATGAAGTTGTACAGTCCGGAGAAATGATAGTCTCTATCTTTGCTGTGGATAAACGTATCAAAGAAGTGGAGAAGATCCTTATTGAAAATAAATACTTTAATGTGGAACCTAAAAAATATCTTGGAAAGACACCTTATCATAATATTGTGGCGTATGATCTTAAAAAGGTTCATGGACAGAAAAGAAAACTCTCGAGCAACATTTACGCAGTGCGTTTTATTGATGTAAAGAACGAAAATAAGAAAAAATAGCGGAGCGTTTAACGCTAACGAATTGTCAGTAGTCTTGGTGATGATGCATTTTGAAATTGACTCAAGCACTAATGAATGCCATGTTTTTGTATGACCTCAGATTTAGTGGTATTAACTTCTGTGTTCTCTATGATGTCTGCATCCTCAATCTTGCCTACAAGTACTTGTGATGCTATATCTTTGGTACTTACTCCTAACTGGATGGCTTTTTTCTGGGCAAGGCTTAATTCTTGGATCTTCGCTGTTAAATCATCTAATCCTGTATAACTGTTGATATTTACCCCAGTCTATACGTTCTCAGGTCTGCCAAGATGGTTCATAAGTGAGTCCGCCGCCATAAATCTCACTCTCTCACTTTTGGCATTTCTCATAAGTTCTAACTGAGTATTGACAGCTTCTTGATAGACATTCTGATTTAAGAGCCAAGAGGGGATCATGACTCTATTGAGCATTTGCTGTACTAGTTCCTCACGATTAAAAGCAGAGACGTAAGCAGATATATCTTTATCGCTTGTGTCGGCTTTGGCACTTTTAAAAATGGATGTAAGGAAATTATGATTGTATAACTCAGGCATGAGCATACACGGGATCTTAAAAACTATACGGGTAACTAGCTGATTAATTTAGAAAAGATATCGATCTAAAAAGATGAGGCTTCAAAGAAGCGGTTGTTCATTTTATTATTACTTTAGAAAAAAAAAACAAAATGGAGCAACCGCATGACCTCATTGTATCTTAGATCAGATCCTTCTTCAAATTCTCTAAGCTCATTACTTCAGTCAGTATTATCAGATCTCGAAATTAATAATCTGGCTCGTGA
>Ga0256405_10005646_pt1 | contig 21197 bp, 22 predicted proteins | sample RumenRJG_02DNA_FD_189096 | JGI IMG/M metagenome (GOLD analysis project Ga0256405, IMG submission 189096) | Bovine rumen microbial communities from Lethbridge, Alberta, Canada - RJG_02 | ecosystem: Host-associated > Mammals > Digestive system > Stomach > Rumen | place: Canada: Alberta... | reverse complement strand
TAATAGATTTTGATCTTGTTTAATAATTGCATCAAGATAAGACACCAGTGAAACTGGATCGCCTGAAGGTGTGAGCATTCTCTCAATTTCAACGTCACAATCAAACACTTTGTATTTGAGTATGCCTGCTGTCTGCATGGCTCTGGTTTTAGGAGAACAAAGACATCTGTCAATTTTCACGATGCTAGAGAGATAAGAAGCTATTTTTTTAACTTCTTCGATTCCCTGTTCAGAAAGGATCCTGTCAGAGTTTGAAAATGTAGCATCGCCGTGTCGCATAATTACTATCTTCATGGGATATCCTGCATTAAATCTGATATATTATGTATATCACATTCGTAACACGACAAATATGATATGGACTACAAATACTTAAAAAATCCAAGAAATTTGAAAGCATTTTTTAAAGAGGCAAGTTCTTCTGAAATTTCTTCTATTCTTGAGAAGCTTGCTGCATTAAGAGATGAAGTAAAAGCTGAAGAAACAGCAAAAGAGCTGGCAGAAAAACAAAGACAGGAGTTTTTATCTGGACTTTTAAACGATCTTGATAATCACAATTTCACAATTGAAGATCTCGCCACCTTAAAAGGCATTCAGACAAAGCTTAACCGACCAAAGATGAAAGCCCGTTATGAATATGAGGGAATTGATGGACAGATGTATCTATGGTCAGGTCAGGGTAAAATTCCAAAGGCAATGGCTGAAGTGATGAAAAGAGATAACATCACAGATAAAAACCATTACCTTATCGACAAAGAGTAAAAAAATAAGAAGCTTTAAAGCTTCTTATTTTTTTGTTACAGAGTTGAATTTATCTCTTCCAGAGTCTTTACAGGATCATCAGATCTGGTGATAGGCCTTCCAATCACCAGATAATCAGAACCAGCCTTTACAGCTTCAGATGGTGTCATAACTCTCTTCTGGTCGCCTAATGCAGCACCAGCAGGACGAATGCCAGGAGTTACACAGATAAATGGTGAAGCTACAGCCCCTTTAATTAAAGACACTTCCTGAGCTGATGAAACTACACCGTCAAGACCTGAGTCCTTAACCAATTTTGCAAGTCTTAAAACCTGATCTTTAGGTTCGATATCAAGACCGATAGAACCTAGCTGTGATTTATCCATAGATGTTAAAACAGTAACTGCAATGAGCAGCGGACGGTTTTCATATTTTGATAAGGCTTCAGCTGCAGCCTGCATCATAACAGGACCGCCAGATGAATGGACATTAACCATCCATACTCCCAATTTTGCTGCAGCCTCACAGGCTCTTGCCACTGTATTAGGAATATCATGATATTTTAAATCAAGGAAAACCTTAAAGCCCTTATCGCAAAGCTTTGAAACCAGAGATGGGCCTGCAGTTGTAAACAGCTCATTTCCTACTTTTAGTTTACAAATATCAGGATTTACTCTAGATACAAAATCTAAAGCACTTTTCTCATCATCATAATCAAGAGCAACAATAACTTTTGGATCAGACATTAACTAGTCTCCGTCTAGGCCTTTTTTAGGTTTCATACTTTCCCATCTGCGGCATGAAGGACAGTTCCAGAAAAGGATCTTACTTTCAAAACCACAATGTGGACAGACATATTTGTTATTTAATGAAATCTCAGCATCAAGCAGTGACTTAATCTGCAGAATTGATTCATTTGCTACAGAATCAGCCTTGTGGGATCGCAGATCAAGAAGTTCAGAAAACAGCTTGAGATTTGATTTTATCTTGGTAAAGCTCATAAGCTGAGCCTGGGCATCATCATTACCGGATAAGAGCTCAACTGTTCTTACAAGCTCAACCATGGCTTCTGCTGAATTAGTTCTGTGTACCAGATCTTCAAGTGCAAATCTGTAATTAGGATCGGCCTTGTTTGGGAAGCAGTTCTTAAGTTTTTCAAGACAAATCATACCAGAATCAGGATTGATTGAACTTACTTCCTTAATAAGCTTATAGGCACCATTAAAATCACTGTTTCTGATATATAAATCAGCCAGCTCAAGACGTGCGCGGACAGACTTGTCATAGCAGGATACTGCTTCTTTAAGTTCATCTTCTGCCTGATCTTTCATACCCTGCATAATAAGGGATTTGGCAACTTCACAGTGATACTGGCTTAAGGACTTATCGACAGAATTACCAAGAGAATCAGAATACTCGTTGGCTACATCAATAGCCTTTTTAAAATCCTGCTCTTTTTCATAAACACTTAAAAGGAGTTTTGCTGCAGTTTCTCTTTGTCTTGGAATTTCAGCTAACTGCAACAGAATCATCTCTGCTCTGTCAAGAAAACCTGCTGAAATAAAATCACGGCTCAATTCAAGCTGAGAAATCTCTCTTTCTGCATCCTCAAGATCTTCAAAGGTAGCCATCTTTTCATGAACAGCGATAGCTTTATCAACTTCTCCGCGCTGTCTGAAAAGATTACCTAAAGCCAGTGATGATTCAAAAGATGGATCTTTACTGTTTAAAAAAGCAATGAACTTATCAACAGCTTTTTCCTGCTTGTTATTAAGCAGATAGTCAAAACCCTTTAAATAATTGGCTGACTGCTGAGTTTTACTCTCCTGCCTCTTTGAATTTAAAGAGTTTTTACCCATATAATAGCCATAAATGGCTGCAACAGGTAAAAGTAAAAACAATAATTCAAACATCTTTTATTCTATGTATAGCTGTTGTAAATTGTGAAACGCTGTTTATAAACATCTAAACTGATGCGCGTCATATTCAGAATTAAAACCTCAATGACACTATTGTACCAAAAGATCCTTATGGAAAACTTATAATTAACCAACCTCTTTGCTGGTATTTTCCTGTTGCTTCTTAAGCTTGTTTAAAGATACCTGAGTTAACTTAGCCTTAAACCAGAGCTTGAGGCATAAAAGTAAACATGCATAGACACCCAGCACAAAACCAAAACCAACACCAATAACAAGTACTGTTGCAACAGATATGTTGGCTTTTACTATGAGAAAATCAAATACGATCATTGAATCATTGGCGCTTCCTACTGTAAGGCCAATGAAAATCAGCAGCAACATTACAATTGCATAAAACCAGAATTTAATCATTTTATATCCTTAGTAACCGTATATCTATAATAACACAGTGCACAACAAAGCATACGAAAAATAACGCATGCTCTGTTGTGCACTGTAATAATCAAGTCAGTTTAAACTAATTAAGTTTAACAGAATTTACTCTGTCGCGAAGCTCAACACCAGGCTTGAAGTGAACCACTTTACGACGTGATAAACTTACCTGCTCACCAGTCTTAGGATTATGAGCTACACGTGGCTCATGAATACGAACTTCAAAACTGCCAAAGCCTCGAATTTCAATACGATCACCAGCAGAAAGAGTTTCAATCATAATTTCAAAAATCTCTCTTACTGCATTGTCAACTGTTACAGGATTCTGATATGGAAAAGTCTTAGCGAGTTTTTCAATAAGTTCAGCACGAGTCATAGAAAGTCTCCAATAAAATCTATATGCTATATATATTAGCAAAGATGTATATTTTCTTATTGTAATTAAAGGACAAATTTGCCTATTACGTCAAGTTTTTTAATAAAATTTTGACATGTGACCACTTTTTTGTAATATTTTTAGTGTCAAATATGACACTTATCAAGATTTTTTTCGATATAAAGACTATGAGCAATGATATCTTTGACAATAATTTCAGTAAGTTAAAAGCATTTAACAGTAATCTTGCAATTGCACTTAATGCTTTTTCTTTAAAAACTGAATATGAAATTTTTATCGATGAAGGCAAAGAAATTGGACTTACCGTAGATGGCAGACAGCTATGCTCCCATCATAACAGAGACGGTTATGCTCAAAAACGCATTAATTTATTGAATCTAAAACAGAAGATTACCATTTATGGATTTGGTATCGGTGATGAAATCAGAGCTATATTAAATAAAAATCCTAAAGCATCAATTGATGTAGTTTTATTAAACCCAGCCCTTTTTTATGCACTTTTGGGTATTGATGATGAAATTTACAAATTATTCGTACCAAATATAAATTTCATTGTTCCCGAGGACAGACTTAAAGTAGTTAATAACGCTGTTATCTCATTTCCTGAACTTTATATTGATCCCAAAACCTTTAACTCTCTAAAGATGCGACTTATGAATTATCTTGATAATGATTTTTCAATCAAGGAATTCAACAGAGTCTTCAAGGGGCTGATTGAAACTGCCTTAAAGAATAATTATGAGCTTTTAAAAAACGAAAAGTTATTAGATACTGATGATTTGAATGACATTACAGATACTGTAATCGTAACAGCAGCAGGACCTTCGCTTGAAGACAATATAGAGACAGTAAAAACATTAAAAAAACAGGGCCATACCATTATTGCAGTAGACGCATCTCTAGCCTGCCTTGAAAAATATCACATTATCCCAGATTATGTTGTAAGCTGTGATATATGGGTATACAAAAACCTAAAAAATTCAATTTTTAAAGATTTTGATTTTTATAAAAATTCCACACTTGTTTACTCTGCAACATCAGAAAAAGAACTTATTACGAAGTTCACCGGAAAAAAACGTTTTATATTTAAACCGGAAAATACAGAAATTCTTGATTTTCTGCCTAAGGAAAAAGCAAACTTTCTTATCTTCTACGGTTCTGTATTAAACGAGGCGGTATCCCTGGCTCTGAAGGCAAAGCCACACACTATCAAACTGTTCGGAGCTGATTTTGCCTTTAAAGACTCACAGACACACTCTACCATTACAGATAAAGCTGTTATCAGCGTTGGTGAAGTTAAAGTTAATGTTCTTTGCAATGACGGTAAAATTCAGAGCAGTCAGCGAAACTTCTGTTTCTACAGAGAAGAACTTGAAAAGGAAATTGAACTTCATAAAGAAGTCAGATTTGAAAACTACTCAAAGACTGGAGCAGTGATTCAGGGTGCACATTTTATTAGCTGATTTACCTGATTAGACGAAAAAAGGAGGTGCAATTTAGCACCTCCTTTCTTTTATGTGTAACTAATCTTTAGGAATTAGTTCTTTGCTGACTCGAAAGCAGCCTGCATAGCAGTCATAGTAGGCTCCTGAGCCTTCTGATTAACTGTATCTAAAGCTTCCTTCTCTTCAGCCTCATCCTTAGCACGTACTGATAAGGTGATCTGACGGGTCTTGCGGTCTACGCTTACGAACTTAGCTTCGATAACGTCGCCTTCCTTAGCAACAGTAGTAGCATCATCAACACGGTCACGTGAAAGGTCTGAAGCCTTGATGTAACCTGAAATGCCTTCTGCTAACTCTAAGGTTACGCCCTTAGCGTCAACTGCAGTAACCTTACCGGTTACAACTGAACCCTTGCGGTGTGCTGCAACGAAATCTGAGAATGGATCCTCAGAGATCTGCTTTAAGCCTAATGAAATACGCTCACGCTCAGGATCTACCTGTAAAACGATAGCGGTGATTTCATCACCACGCTTGAAGTTGCGAACAGCTTCTTCGCCAGCCTGCTGCCATGAAATGTCTGATAAGTGAACTAAACCGTCGATACCGCCATCTAAGCCGATGAAAATACCGAAGTCAGTGATTGACTTGATCTTACCAGTTACCTTCTCACCCTTTGAGTGTGACTGAGCGAACTCAACCCATGGGTTTGGCTTGCACTGCTTTAAGCCTAAAGAGATACGACGACGCTCTTCGTCTAACTCTAATACCTTAACCTGTACCTGTGCGCCTACAGAAACGATCTTTGATGGGTGGGTGTTCTTGTTGGTCCAATCCATCTCTGATACGTGTACTAAGCCTTCAACACCATCAGCAATCTCAACGAAGCAACCATAATCAGTTAAGTTGGTTACCTTACCGTCGATGATTGAATCTACAGGGAAGCGAGCTGCAATGTTTGCCCAAGGATCTTCACCTAACTGCTTTAAGCCTAAAGATACGCGTGAACGCTCACGGTCGAACTTCAGAACCTTAACAGTTACTTCCTCACCAACATTTACAATCTCTGAAGGGTGCTTTACACGCTTCCAAGCCATATCGGTGATGTGTAATAAACCGTCTACGCCGCCGAGGTCAACGAATGCACCGTAATCAGTTAAGTTCTTAATGATACCGGTTACAGTCTGGCCTTCAGCTAAGTTAGCTAATACGCTCTCGCGATCAGCTGAATTCTCAGTCTCGATAACAGCACGACGTGAAACAACAACATTGTTGCGCTTCTGGTCTAACTTGATTACCTTGAACTGCTGCTCCTTGCCTTCTAAGTGAGCAGTATCACGTACTGGACGTACGTCAACTAATGAGCCTGGTAAGAATGCGCGGATACCGCCTAACTGTACGGTGAAGCCACCCTTTACCTTGCCATCGATTAAGCCAACAACAGTTTCCTGCTTGTTGAATGCGTCTTCTAACTTGATCCAAGCTTCGTTACGCTTTGCCTTTTCGCGAGATACCTGAGTCTCACCGTCGCCTGATTCAACAGACTCTAAAGCTACGTCAACGCAATCGCCAACCTGAACTTCAACTTCACCCTGAGTGTTTAAAAACTGCTCTACAGGGATTGCTGACTCTGACTTAAGACCAGTATCAACAATAACAAAGCCGTTGTCGATAGCTACTACAGTACCTTTAACCATTGAGCCTGGACGGGTCTCAACATTCTTTAAGGACTCTTCGAAAAGTTGTGCAAATGATTCCATTAAGGTTTCCCATTTAGCCCCGGAGCTTCATGCTTTTGGGGAGTTGATAAAAAATAGTGTTATCTTCCATGACAACACTTGTAAAAAAAACTTTAAAACTTTAATCCGGTCTTCTGAGTAATATAATCAGTAGCCATCTTGAATACTTCTTCAATATTCATATCTGAAGAATCAATAATTAAAGCATCATCAGCAGGCTTTAAAGGTGCAACCGGACGGTTTCTGTCTCGGACATCGCGTTCCTTAATCTCCTGTAAAACAGAGTCAAAGTCACAGCTTTTGCCTTTTGACTGTAACTGCAGAACACGACGATTTGCTCTTACTTCAGCGCTTGCGTCAAGGAAAATCTTTACCTGTGCCTTAGGGAACACTACAGTGCCCATATCTCTGCCGTCGGCAACAAGGCCAGGTTCTTTTAAGAACTCTCTCTGTCTTTGCAGAAGAGCCTGTCTAACTGATGGATATGCAGCAACCTTGCTAGCATTGTTTCCTGCCTCTTCAGTTCTGATGTCTTTTGATACATCTTCACCGTTTAAGAGCACATGAACACCATCATCCATGCATTCAAAGGATAAATTCAGAAGTTTGGCTTCCTGAACTACAGAGTCTTCATCAAAAAGAGCAAGACCAGCTTTACGAACAGCATAACCTAATACTCTGTAAATTGCACCTGAATCTAAAAGGTCGAAATCTAAAACCTCGGCAAGACGACGGGTTAATTCACCCTTACCTGCACCAGCAGGACCATCAACTGCAATCACAATAGCTTCTGACATAATTAAATTCCTTAAAAATACAAAGCAAATTATTATAACAATAAATCTAATAATTTTCAAAAATATTAAATACATTTCTGCTTAAAAAAGCGTTTTTTGAAGTAAAAAAAATGAAATATATATAAACTAATCCCAAATTGTAGCAAGTTAAAATTTATCTTATTGATTAAAAGACAATTTTTTTTGATGAATTATTTTATTCCAAAACTTAACTCTTTTTGAATGTCATTAAGTTTGTGCTAAAATACTTAAATTATTTAGATTTCATAAGATTAGGAATCAAAATTGACTACAAAACTAATTCAGGGACCAGTTGCAGCTCTTCCTACAAGATTTGGCAACTTTAATATAACTGTATTCAAAGAAAACGATTTTTTAGATCATGCTGTAATTTTTATAGGTGATCTTAAAACCGATGAACCTGTATTATGCCGTATCCACTCAGAGTGTCTGACAGGAGATGTATTTGGTTCAATGCGTTGCGACTGCGGTTTTCAGCTCAGTGCTGCATTAGAAGCTATTCAGAAGGAAGGTCGTGGAGCTTTACTGTATATGAGACAGGAAGGTCGCGGCATCGGTCTTTTCAATAAGATTAGAGCCTATAAGCTGCAGGACAACGGTGCAGATACTGTTGATGCAAACGTGCAGTTAGGTTTTCCTGCTGACGGTCGTGAATATGAAGCTTGTGCCCAGATTATGAAGAATATGGGCTTTACCAAGGTTATTTTAATGACCAACAATCCAGCAAAAATCGAAGACATCACTGTTCACGGTATTACTGTAACAGAAAGACGCCCAATTGAATTTGGCAGAAACGCATACAACGAAGAGTATCTGAATACCAAAGAAAAGAGGATGCGTCATCTTCTCCATCATCAGGATTAAATACCTATACATTAAAAACATTAAAGGCCTGAACAAAAGTTCAGGCCTTTTTCATAAAAACAGGACGTTATAAAACGTCCTTTAAATTTCTGTTAAACAATTATCTGATAAGATCTGAAACCATAGTTTCGCTTCTTCTTGTTCTTGGACCAATTGAGCTGTTGAGATCAACAATCTTTGCACAGGCTTCATAAGCATTATCAGAAACAGATTCACATACTTTCTTGTAATAACGCTTTGCTTCTTGTGGGTCAAAAGCGATGTTATAACCGTAAAGGGCCTGTGATGAACCAGGCTTTACACCGTATTCATAAATTCTTGCGGCTCGCATGCAGGCATCATAATTATTAAGCTTGCAGCCAATATCAAGATAATATAAAACCTCATACAGGGTCACACGAACTTCACTGCCCTGAGACTGCGAACCATGCATTGAAAAATAAGTTGAATAGGTTTTATAGCAGGAATCAGAATCTTTGAATTTTTCACAAAGAGTTCTTAAATATGAGAAAGCCTGTTCGTAGTCTTCATTCTTTAAGCTGATATCTCTTGCCATCAGACATTTTTCAAGATCATCATTTTCACAAGGGTTATTGCCTAACTGAGAAACTGAGGAAATAGAAACACTCTGTTTGCTCTCTTCACCCTGACAGATGACGATAACCAGAGGGACACAAAGGATCGCAGAACATAAAATATAGAAAAAAGTTTTTAAAATATTCATATATTGCAACGACTATTTGGTTAAGAATGAAACATAAAGATATGCTATGACGTTATTATAAAATAAGGTTTTTGTGATGTAAAGCATATCTTTACCGTGCATACATCATAAATTATAGTTATATTATGCATTTTTTGCACGTATCTGACATTTTAGTTTTACTTACTATTTGATTTTTATTAAGATAATTTTTATATACATTATTGTATTTGTTATATAAATTATTTTGTGACCTATTTTTTGATATTATTTATGCAAAGAATCATGCAAAAAAAGGAAAATATAATGATCGTCTTTAAAAATAAAAATATAGAAACTGACGAGGAAGGATATCTTCAGAATCAGGGAGACTGGTCTATAGAACTGATGCATTTTATGGCTTTAAATGACGGTCTTACCCTTACAGATGATCATATTCTTGTGATTATGACCGTAAAGAATTATTTTGAGGAATACGCCACTACTCCGCCAATCAGAGGTCTAATCAAATACCTCAAATCATTAGGACATGAGAAGCTAGCATCTTCAATTGAACTTGCAAAACTGTTTCCTGATGGAGCTGCCAAAAGCGCATCAAAGTATGCTGGTTTAAAGAAACCTGTAAAGTGTATTTAGTTAAACACACTCTTTAGTGTTGAATGCTCTGATATGGATCCTGTCCGTATAGTTAAATCCATACTCAATACATTTTTCAAGAACAAATGTGCAGTTTGACTGCAGCTCTTCTCTGTCTTTGCCCAAAGGCATCAGATATACAGGAATGTCATTTTTTAATGAGGAAAGGATCTTGGAAATTTCTTTAATGTCTGATTCAAAGTTTTCTTTTGAAACAACAAATTTCAGATAAGAGTCTTTTGAATTTTCATATAAATAATCAATAAGTTCTCTCTTAACTCTTTTATCAAAACTCTCACCTGATGAGGCAAGCTTTACGCTCATCGAGAATGTGCAATCTTTAATAAGCTTTAAAATCTCATTTTCATATATGTAAGGCTTATCTACAGATGCATTAGTTTCAATAATGACACGATGAGAATCATTTATAAAATGCTTTACAGTTTCTGTTAAAACAGGATTGTTAAAGTGCAAAAGTGGCTCTCCGCCAGTCACAACAAGATCCTGTTTTCTATGTGGAGTTAAAAGATAAACTCTCTTATGAGCAGTAAGTGCTTTTATAAGAGAATCTGAATCAGAAAAGTAATCCCAACTGTCTTTGAATTTTACAGAGACTGCTCTTATGGTATCACAGCCATAAACAACAGAGCCATCAGGAGCAGGCAATGAGCAGTTAAAACCTTTGCATGATAAATTGCATAATGCTGTTCTTAAAAAGACTGCCGGATGAATAAATGGCCCCTCTCCCTGCACGGAGTCAAATATTTCAACAACAGGTAAAGCTTTCTTATCCGGCATAATAGGCACAGTGTGATTTTGGTGTTTCTGAAAGCTCGACGCAGCTTACAGTTACATTCAAGTCTTTTAAAAGTTCACAGCTGATATCAAAGAGCCATTTACAGAAGTTTTCTGAGGTTGGAACGAAATCTACAATAACATAACTCTCATACATCTCTAAAATAGCATCTTTTACTTCTGGTAAAAGAGCCTTTGAAGTATTCACAGAATCAAGATCAACAACCTGATAAAAGCCCTTGTCTATTAAAGAACCTACTTTTGAGAATTCATATAAAAACAAAGGATCATTCTTGTCGATTAAAAACTTATGATCTAGCACATCATCAATAAACTTCTTAATGCAGTTTAAATGCTTGAAGTCTGTTACCATACCGTCTTTTAGTTCGTCTGCTTTAAGGTGGATTTTCACAATGCCATGATGACCATGCAGATGACGGCAGATGCATTTATCATCCAGCGAAAATGCCTTATTCAGAGTCTGGCTCCATACACGGTGACCATATTCAAATTCAAAAGTTTTATCGATACTGTAACTCATGGTGCTTCCTATTAATTTTGACAGATTATAACATTATCTTATCTATTTCAAAATCTTAAGTGATTAAAGTAAAAATGCAGATATGACACAGCCATATCTGCATTTAATATTTATCAGTTAAGAGTTGATATTATCTCTTAATCTCAAGAAGCACTGCAGTATCAGACTGAGCGGCAACCTTGCCGTTTTCTACTACATAAGTCTTTCCTGATACAGCATCCTGAACCTCTGTACCGTCAGCAAAACACTTGCCTACCAATACAGAATCAGTCTTGCCGTAATGAATTACAACAGCGTTATCGATATTCTTTGATGGATCTTTAAACTGTCTGCAGTAAGACTTGTCATCAAGTTTAGTCTGTAAACCGGCCCCTACAGCTGGGTTACGTAATCTGAACTGACCCACCTTCTGCCAGGTTGACAGAATTGGATTTGATGAATAGCTTGTTGAGAGAGTTGCAACATCCTTTGCCCACTCTGAAGCTTTATCAATATCCTCAGGGAAGTTCATATCAGATCTTATACCCATCTCAAGATCTACACCACCGCCCATATCATTTTCACGAGCTGTTTCATCACCGTAATAAATCTGAATTGAGCCTGGCATCAGTTCAAACTTATAAGCTGCTGCAGCCATATCCTTCTTGCGGCATAAAGAAGTATCGTGAGAAGAAATATAAGTCATATTTCCTAAAGCAGGCTTACCTTCAAGTCTTCCATAAAGCTTTGCATACTTCTCCCAGTCGCTTTCATCAGGAAGCAGACAGGTATTTAAGTTAACACCATCAGGATTGAAGTAGAAGTCGATTAAGGAATCAAAACCGCCAACGCTGGCATAACCAGACTTATCCTCAGGATCATTAGTAAATGCCCATAACTCACCGGTCATATAGAAATTATCTGTCCAGTCAGCTGCAGGATCTTTTCCCTTGTTCTTAGCACGCCACTTCTCTAAAGCTTCCTGTGAATATTTCTTTAATAATCCCCAGTTTTCCTGTGATACATACTTAACAGTGTCGCAACGGTAGCCGTCAATACCAAATTCCTCAACCCAGGAAGCAAGCCAGTGTGACTGGAACTCTGCAACACTCATATCACCCTTTCTGTAAGGGATTGCAGCAGGGATGTCATGATCTTTGTCGCCCTTAGCCCACTTCTCCTCAAGGAAAGTTGGAACTGATACAACAGGAGCATCAAGGCTGTAGTTCTTTAAGTCAGGAAGATATGCAAGACACTTGTCAATGGCATCATCTGCACCACAACCCTCACCGTAGCCGTCAAACTTAATCCAGTCACCGCCCCACCAGCGATTCCATGAAGGATCTTTAGAGGCATTGATTGGCTTGTTGTGGTAGTTTTCGCCTGCCTTGGCATTTGGGATCCATTCAGCACAAGGATCAACTCCATCATTAGTTCTGCCGAACTTGAAGTCGCACATATCCTTTAAATTTGCATAACCGGTGTGATTTAAAACAACATCGATTAAAACACGAATACCTCTGCGGTGAGCTTCATTTACGAAGGTTCTGAAGTCTTCAACTGTTCCCATATTGGCATCTATTGAAGTGAAATCAAGAGCCCAGTAACCGTGATAAGCATAGTACTGAAATAAGCCCATAGGGCCACCACCCATCCAGCCGTGCTGCTGCTCAACAGGAGCTGATACCCAGATAGCATTAACACCTAAAGAACGAATGTAATCTAATTTTGAGGTAAGACCTTTAAAATCTCCTCCATGGAAAGTACCAGAGGTATAGCCAGCTGAATCTACAGATGGTCTTCCATAGCTGTTATCATTTGATTTATCGCCATTAAAGAAACGGTCAGTGATAACAAAATACAAAGTGGTATTCTGCCAGGTAAATGGCAAATCAGCACCCTGAATGCTGGTAGTAACCTTCTTTCCGCCACAGCCAACAGCAAATGCCGAAATGGCCAATGCAGCTGATGCTGCCAGAGCAAGTTTTTTTAATTTCATCTGAACCTCTAAATTCATAAATATGATGGTTTATTCTATGAAAATAATTGTACTTAAAGAATTTTGTAATCTTATAAGAGTGATATTGCTCACATAATGATTTTGAATCGATAAAACAACTCATAAGAAATTATATGAATATAAAATTACTGGTTATGAATTGAATGTATTTTAAGCTACTAGAATAATTATTAGATTTATAAAAATCTAAAATTGAGCATAAATAGGCAGTATATAGGACTTAACTGTATACTGAGATGTCATTACAAGATCTTGAAGAGATAGCAATAAATACTGTTTATCTTATTCAAATACAAAGAAAAATTTAAATAAAAACTATTGGCAATAAAATTTGTAAGATTGATCACACATTTCTTGATAAATGTGAATTTCAACATTAAATTTAAACGCTATTTAGACACATATCTTATTGTATTTAAAGTAATATTTATATTTATACGACATATAAATATTAGACAACGTGAAGATTATCCGACACCTTAATGTGACATATATCACATACAATAGTCACTAAACGAATTATACAAACTGAAGATACAATAATTCTATATCTCAAATTATATAAACATGGGAAAAATTGAAAATTTGAATGGCGGATGGGGTGAGATTCGAACTCACGGAGGGCGTAAACCCTCGACGGTTTTCAAGACCGTTGCATTCAACCGCTCTGCCACCCATCCAAAAAAGAAGTGTGGTTTCGTGAAAAACCAGCTGTTTTCAAAGTGGCGGATAGGGTGAGATTCGAACTCACGGAGGGCGTAAACCCTCGACGGTTTTCAAGACCGTTGCATTCAACCGCTCTGCCACCTATCCTCTGAAAACGAAATACATTATATATAGATATTTTAAAAAAGCAAATGTTTTTTTAAATTTTTTTCTTTTATTTTAAATAAAAAAAATCGGAAGTATTTTTTTTACCTCCGATTTACCTGCTTTAATAAACTAAAAAAAGCTTATTTATCCTCTTGCATATATTCCCATCCAGCTTTGAGGTACATAACCATTGACCAGATGGTAAGAACTGTTGCTATGACAAGCATAGTAACAGCAGCATAAATCATCAACTCATTGAAACGCCAGATAAGACCTGAAATAGCAACTAACTGAATGGTGGTCTTCCATTTTCCAACCCAGCTTACAGCTACATTTGCTCTCTTGCCCAGTTCAGCCATCCATTCACGAAGTGCAGAAACAATGATTTCTCTTGATACGATAATCATTGCAGGTATAGTAATAAACTTTCCTAAATGAGGATAAAGAACATCTCGGTAAAGTGAATAATGCTCAACAATCAGTACTAAAGCTGTACATACGATGATCTTATCTGCTACAGGATCTAAAAATGCACCGAATTTGGTGGTCTTCTGCAGTTTTCTTGCAAGGTATCCGTCAAGCAGATCTGTAAGGGCTGCAATAACGAAAACAATTGCAGCATAAAAATTTGACATATCTGTAGGCCAGTAAAACAGAACTACAAATACAGGAATGAGACCAAGTCTTATAAGTGTCAAAATATTTGGCAGATTTAGCATAAGGTATCCACAATGACTTTAGTTTGTTCGTAGAAATTATATATTTTAATTATTGTAACATTTATGGCATCCAAATTGGACCTAAACACTCACGTTTTGGTAAATTAAATTCGTTTGGATAAGTTACATCTATCAGATACAGACCATAAGGTTTAGCTGTAGGACCTGCAAGATTGCGATCTTTTGCTAAAAACATTTCCTGGAACCACTCAACAGAATTGGTTTTATTACCTACGGTTAAAAGTGAGCCCACGATATTTCTTACCATATGCATTAAGAAGGCATTAGCAGCAATATCAAAAACAATAAACTGTCCTATTCTGAAGATCTTCACAAAATGAACACATCTGTTTGATGAGCGGGACTGATCATCGGCTGCTCTAAAAGACGAGAAATCGTGTTCTCCAATAATAAAATCAGCAGCTTTCTGCATCAGTTCAATGTCAAAATCTCCCTGGTAGATGGAAACACCCTTGCATAAAATGCCCGGACGATTGACAGTATTCTGAATGATGTAGCGGTATCTTCTTGCTCTTGCTGAAAAACGGGCATGGAAACTATCATCCACATGACAGGCCCAGGTAACAGCAATATCATTTGGCAGATGGCCATTGGTACCCATGATAAAACCTCTGTCAGGTCTGTCATGATCAGTATCAAAATGGATAACCTGACCAGTTGCATTTACACCGGCATCAGTTCTGCCGGCACACTGAAGTTCAATTTTCTGATCAGCTACGATGGAAAGTGCTCTTTCAAGCTCTCCCTGAATGGTTTTAAGTGTTGACTGACGCTGAAAACCTGCATAAGCGCCACCTTCATATTCAATACCTAAAGCTATTCTCACTTCTTTTCCTGTTTATTATTGTCGATATTTGAATTATATGAAAAACCAACCTCACTTTTTGAAAGGCCGGAAGGAAGTTTTGCAGATAAAGGTCCGTAAACCTCTTTTGCAATATAAACTGGTCTTTCTTTTGCCTCAGAAGATAGTCTGCAGATGTATTCACCAAGTACGCAGACTGAGATAAGCTGAACACCGCCTAAAAAAAGAATCGCACACATTATTGATGAATATCCTGGAACTTCCTGACCAAAGAGCATGGTTTTAACCATAATTAAGCCCATAAACAGGAGTGCAAACACACCAACAACTCCGCTTATGTAGGACCATACTCTAAGAGGCAGCGAGGTAAAGGAAAAAATTCCGTCAAGAGCAAAATTCCAGAGTTTCCAGTAATTCCACTTGGTTCGACCTGCCACCCTCTCTGGTCTAGAATAGCCGACTCCTTTTGATGAAAAACCAGGCCAGGCATACAATGCCTTCATAAAACGCTTTCTTTCTGAAAAGTGTTTTAAAACATCAATAATCTTTCTGTCGATAAGTCTGAAATCGCCGACATTTTCAGGAATATGGATTCTGTTGGCCAGTTTATTGAATACGTAGTAGAAAATTTCAGCTGAAAAACGCTTGGTTACAGTGTCTTTTGATCTGTCTGTTCTTACACCATAAACATCATCAATGTTCTCATCTCTCCAGATGCGGATAAACTCAAGTATAAGCTCAGGTGGATCCTGAAGATCAACATCAATAGGCACCACAGCGTCAGCCTGTACCAGATCAAGAGCTGCAGACATGGCCGCTTCCTTGCCAAAGTTTCTGGACAGACAGATCAAACTGATACGATTGTCTTTTTCCTGTTTTTCTCTGATGATCTGAACAGTATCATCCTTAGAACCGTCATCTACAAAGACAATTTCAAGATGATTAAGTTCTGAGGCTAATTTTTCATATACTGTATCTAAAAAAGTGTCTATGGTTTCGTGTTCATTATAAACAGGAACTATCAGAGCAACCTTATAGTCTTCTTTACGCATAAATGCTTCTTAATCAGTTAAAAACTCGTGTCTAGAGGACGGATTTGACTTAAATAAACCGCCTAAAGCTGTAGTTGTAGTCTGAGAAGTCTGATCTTTAACACCGCGAGCCTTAACACAGTAGTGAGTTGCTGTAATACTTACAGCCACATTTTTGGTGTTTAAAAGAGTCTGAAGCGCCACTTTAATCTGCTGAGCAAGACGCTCCTGAACCTGAGGTCGATGTCCGAAGAACTGAACAATACGGTTAATCTTGGAAAGACCTATGATCTTGTCTGATGGCATGTATGCGACTTTTGCAAATCCATCCATAGTCACGAAATGATGTTCACAGGTAGAAGTAATAGTAATGTTTCCTACCTTTACCATTTCATCAAAGTGCATTTTGTTTTCAAAAACACTTACTTTAGGGAAATTGCTGTAATCAAGGCCTGAGAAGACTTCGTCAACATACATTCTGGCAACTCTAAAAGGAGTTTCACTTAAAGAGTCATCATTTAAATCAAGACCTAAAGTCTGCATGATCTTGCTCATGCAGTCGGAAATAACTTCTTTTTTCTGAGCAGTTGTAAGTCCGTTATCGATCCATGGTGTTTCAAGACCGTGTGCGATCAGTGCGTCACGAACCATAATCGCTTCTTTGGATAACTCTGCTTTAGATACTGGATTTGTCATAGATCTTAGCTGCCTTCTCAATGGAGAAATGTAAATGACGGTGTTCAATATCAAAGTGACGAGATAAATGATCGCCTAAACGCTTGATACCCCCCTGCTCAGAAGCATGGTGACCAATTACAAATACAGGAGAACCGCTTTCCTTTGCAAAATGATATGTCTGCTCTTTTACATCTCCGGTTACAAGAGCATGGAAAGATGGTTTCATGTTCTCATCAACAAGGAAAGAACCAGAGCCTGAGCATACAGCTATATCAGAAATCAGAAGCTGCTCATCACAGTCTCCTAATACCTGAACTCTAGTATCAAGGGAATCTGATAAATGCTCAGCAATCTCCTTAACAGTCATTGGCTCAGTTAAAATACCCTGCATGGCAATAGACTGAGGTCTGCCAGGAACGATATAGTCAATATCGGACAGTCCTAAAACATCACACAGATAACGGTTGTTTCCTACTGAAAGGTGTGCATCTAAAGGCAAATGATAAGCAAGAAGATTTATATTAGCTTCCAAAAGAGAATTTAATCTGTCTTTAAAAGCACCAACTACAGGCATTAACTGTCCTTTCCAGAACAAACCATGATGAACAATAAGAGTATCAACACCCTCTTCAACAGCCGCATCAATTGTTTCTAAAGAAGCAGTTGCCGCAGTTGCAATGCAGGTACACTCTTTAAAGCCTTCAACCTGAAGGCCGTTTAAAGATGGATCTGAAAACTCTCTTACATCCAGATAATCGTCGATATAGCTTTTAAGATCAGATAACAGCATCTAAACTCCTAGATCTCTTTAATCAGGCATTTTGTTTTGGTTTTGTCAGAACACTTCTGAACGATAGCCATAGCTTGCTTTCTGTCCTTGCTGACACCGGCATAAACCTTGATAACATCCTTACCATTGACATTTACTCTCTGAGTTACAGGAGCAAAGCCTAATTTCTTTAAATTTGCTACAGCAGTATCTACGCCCTTCTGCTGAGAGAATACGCCGTACTGAGCAGCATATGAACCAGATGAAAGCACATTCGATGAAGTCTGCTTTTTGGGTGTGTTGTTTCTGCTATTAGTGGCAGCTGGCTTCTGATTGTTTTTTGAATTGTTTGAACGTAAAACCTCAGTATTGCTGTTGTTCTGAGCAACAGTCTGTTTCTTTGAAGTTAAAGTTTCCTGAGTTTTTAAAGCCTCGCTGGCATATGCTGTATTTGTAGGAATAGCATCTTCCAGCTCTGGTACAGCAAGTTCAAAGTTTTCCTGTTTTTTATTATCCTTGCTGGCATTGTTTTTAGCTATCTCAAATGGAGATTCCTTAGATGGAGTTACCACAGTATCATCAATAGGATCTAAAAGATCTGAATAATCTCTTTCATTTGCTGAAACGAGCTGGCCTCTCTCATCAGTAACCGCGCCATCCTTGGTGATGGCAATAGACTGCACATTTGACTGAGCAGGATCAGTATTTTCACGAGACATAAGAGCAGGAATAAAAATCAGTACTATAGATAATAAAACCAGTATTCCTACGATTCTGTTTTTTAAACTATTAGATAAATTCATTATTTTTCCTGATAATTGTTTTTTGCTAAAGCGTCTACAGCTTCTTTTACTGTTACAAAGGAGCCTAATACGAATATTTCGTCATCTGCAGAAGCTTCTGAATATGCACAATTCAGTGCTTCTTCTACATAATCATATGATTTTACCAAATCCTGAGGGACAGAACACAAAATTAAAGTTTTTTTAAGTCTGTCTTTATGTTCGCCTCTTTGAGTATGCAAGGAAGCAACATGATATGAATCAAAAGAACCGCTTAATATATTCAGCACCGATTCAATATCCTTATCCTTAAGCATTCCTATAACAGCTATTTTTTTACCTTTGCTGTTCTTATTTTTCAGGGTATCTCTTAAGTGAACAGCTGCCGGTGGATTATGAGCCACATCAAGGTAAACTGAAGGTTTTTCATGCACCTTCTGCATTCTGCCAGGAAGTGCTGTCGTATCTAAAGCTCTGTTGATATCCTCATCAGAAATTACTATTCCTCTTTGCTTTAAAAGATCTATAACCTTTAAGGAAGATGCAACACAGATTTCCGGTATTCTTGGTGCATGATATTTTCTTTGTCCATTAGCATCAATGAAGGTATAAACCTTTTCATCAAAGCTGTGGTTGAAATCATCTGTTTCAAAAAAGACATCCGCTTGATTCTTGGCACAGATTTCTTTAATTACGGCTTTAACCTTATCCTCAACAATGCCTGTAACGCAGACTTTGTCTTTTTTTATGATACCAGCCTTTTCAAATGCAATCTTCTCTATGGTATCACCCAGAATTCTGGTATGGTCAAGACCGATTGAGGTTATAACAGCGATGTCTGCATCAAGAATGTTTACAGCATCAAGTCGTCCGCCAAGTCCAATTTCAAGAACGGCTGCCTTAACTCCGGCATTTCTGTAACAAACCAGAGCAGCAAGTGTTGTGTACTCAAAGTATGTAAGCTTAATGCCATTACAGCATTCATGAACTTCAGTAAAAGCACTGGTAAGCTCTTCATCACTTACTATTACTCCACCGATTTCAACACGTTCATTAAAGCGGGTCAGATGAGGTGAAGTATATAAACCAGTTTTTATTCCTGCGTTATTTAAAACCGATGCAATAAATGCACAAGTTGACCCTTTGCCATTGGTGCCGGCAACTTCAATAACTGGAATACTTCTGAAATAGGATTCTAGATTTAAGGCAGAAAAAACAGCACCAACTCTATTCAGACCTAAATCAATGTCATCAGGGTTGATGCCTTCAATAAAATCAAGCCAGGTTCTCAACGAACCTGGCTTTTCAGTATTATTTGGAAGAGTCATTAGATTTTTACATCAGAATCTGATACTAAAACAGCATCAATTGGCTCAGAAGCTATCTTTACAGGAGCATTGTGATTTAAACCAAGAAGCTGAATATCAGGATTACTTGAACCTAAAAGTAAAGCTACTAAAGAAGCAAGCTCATTTCTCATCTGTGAACGGGTAACAATCATATCAACAGCCCCCTTTTCCACAAGGAACTCAGCTCTCTGGAATCCTTCTGGTAGCTTCTCACGAACGGTCTGCTCGATAACACGAGGACCAGCAAAACCGATTAAAGCGTTAGGCTCAGCGACATTGATATCACCAAGCATTGCAAGTGAAGCACTAACACCACCCATTGTAGGGTTAGTCATTACACTGATAAATGGTAATCTTGCCTTTGACATTCTGGCTAAAGCAGCAGAAGTCTTTGCCATCTGCATTAAGGAGAATAATGACTCCTGCATTCTGGCACCACCGGATGTTGAGAAACAGATTAAAGCACGATGTGACTTTAAGCATTCTTCAACAGCGGCACAGAAACGGGCACCAACAACAGAACCCATGGAACCGGCCATAAAATCAAACTCAAAGGCACAAGCTACAACTGGTAAACCTTTTAAGGTACCCTTCATTACAACAAGACCGTCTTTTTCGCCTGATTTCTTCTGAGCGGCTGTATATCTGTCCTTGTACTTCTTTAAGTCCTTGAACTTAAGAATATCCATTGGCTCTAATTCTGAAGCTAACTCTTCACGGTCGTTCTCATCAAGGAAGTTCTCAAGACGAACTCTAGCCTTAATATGCATGTGGTGGCCACACTTAGGACATACATTTAAATTTCTTTCAAGTTCAGCACGATATAAAACCTGATCACAGGCTGAACATTTTGTCCAAACACCTTCAGGGATCTCATGTTTAGTGTTGTTTCCCATTGACGATGTTACCTTGTTTGCCAATCTTTCAAGCCAACTGCTCATATATTGTCCTATCGTATAAATCGTTAAAAGCTATACAAAAATTATAATCGCAAAAAAAATTTTTGCCATTGTAACATAACAGCAAAAAAAATAGCACTTTTTAATAATATAAGTACTGATTACAATATTGCAAAAAAATACTGCATAAAAAACAGATATTAATCAAAAACGATTTATGCGTGATAATGCTTTACACGTTCCATAACTTCAGTTCTTTTGGCATCGTTAAATCTGTCCAGGGTACCAACAAGATAGCCGGTTAC
>Ga0256405_10005645_pt1 | contig 21200 bp, 23 predicted proteins | sample RumenRJG_02DNA_FD_189096 | JGI IMG/M metagenome (GOLD analysis project Ga0256405, IMG submission 189096) | Bovine rumen microbial communities from Lethbridge, Alberta, Canada - RJG_02 | ecosystem: Host-associated > Mammals > Digestive system > Stomach > Rumen | place: Canada: Alberta... | reverse complement strand
CGATGACGAACCGCATTAACGCATCAGTTTGCGTTTCAAATCGAAAAATCATCAAACCATATATAAAGTATTATATATCAACAACTTACAAACAACTGATGCTAAATTAACGCATCGCTAGTATTTTGACTTGTTCTGCCATTAAGGTCAAACAAAGGTTTGAAATTATGGAACAGACAATTCAAAACACACTCAAAAGATGGGAGACATCCCTCATCAATTTCGGTAAGATTGACCAGTGGAACATCAATGAAGATTACAGCATCCTGTGTGCTTTCATTGCAGAAGGTAAATCGAAAGCAGCCCGTAGCGCAGTTCGCGAATGTAGAGATTACTCCATATCCGGATCCTACGATGCAGCGATCCTTCTCTCAAAAGTTCGGAACGCAAACCGGATCCTGAACAAACCTAACGACAGCCGAATTAACCGGGAGATGAAAAAGCTCAATTCGGTAGGTCAGGCCAAGCGTTATGAGAGCACAACCAAGAAGCTATATGCCGAGAAACTTCGGTTCAAAGACGGCAAGTACCTTAAAGATATTGACATCTCGATGGAAGACGGAGCCACTTCAAGGAAAGTGCGTCGGATAGTGGAGAAGAGAATGTGTCAAGCCTACCATCGGCAGCATAAGAATTCCCAAAGGAATGATGGACATGACCGGCACTTTATGAAGCGCGCCACCTCGTTCCAGCTTCATAACCTTGGTCAAGTTGAATGCGAGGAAGGAGTCTGCCGTTCCCAGTCTACCCATTGGAAGAAGACCTATGACCCCATCTCCGGCGAAGTAGTCTTCAAGAAAAAGATGGCGTACTCCACCTATGAAGAAGCAGCTGAGGCCGCACGTCAGTACATGGTCAGGCACCCTGAAGAGACCGTTCCGGTAACTGCATACAAGTGCGCCTTCTGTGGCAAATGGCACATAGGTCATTCTACACCCGAAGAAGAAAAAACTTATCCCGAGCTGGTTACCTTTCTCGGAATGGCGTCATAAAGTGCAGATGATTACTCATATCCTTGATCCAATAGTCGCCTTATCAATGATTAACATATTCAAATCCAAGAATAAGAAGATGCTGAAGACATCTACTGAACTGACATCAAAAGAAATGCTGTCTATAATCCGCGAGGAAGGATACTTTCCTCGCTCCGAAGATGATGGCGATGTGTCCTTCAAAATAAAGGGCACCACTTTCACCTTCGGAACATGCGCTAAAGGCTTTGTTTACGGTCGTATCTATTACCATTTGAAGAGAGAGGACAAGTGGCCTGCGATGCTGGCCGCCCAGCATGTAGAGTTATCCTTTGTTGCCATTAAAACACTCGTCGTCCCTGACAATGAAAGTCTGATTTTCTCCGTGGAGTCACTTTGTGGTACCAGTGAAGCTTTCAGGGCATTCTTCAATAGGGCGCTTTCCATATTAGCTGATTCTGTTGGCGCGTTCGCGGACAAATTCCATGAGTACGAAGGAAATGAAGAGTGCAAGGAAAGAGAATGCCAAGAAGCCGTCCAGTTGCAAAAGAGTCTCTCCGGCAAAACAATCCTTTCGTAGATGAACGATACCATTATGAAGAAAGAAGACAATTATTCAGAGCGCTCTCTGGAATCCCTCGCAGCAGAAGTCCGGGAAAAGATTCATTCTCTGGTGAAAAAAGGATACTCCCCCAGCCTAATTGAGGGTTGGATTAAAGAAGCCGTTAGTCCGGGAGGTCTTACGATAACAACTGACTATCGGATCCTTCTTACCGAATCCGGGAAAGAGATAGTAATGCGCCCTTTGGAAAAAGCGTTATACCTATTTTTTCTCCAACACGAGCCCGGCTGCAGGTTCAAAGAGCTTCCCCAGCATAACGATGAGTTATTGCGAATCTACAACCGCATTACGGTATTTGATGATACTCAGGAGAACCAGCGCCGCATTTCACGACTTGTTGATCCGTTAAGTAAGTCATTTCTGGAAAAGTGTTCGGTCATCAGGCGCTCGTTTCTGTCAGTAATGACCAGCATAGAAGCAGAGTCATACTGTATCACAGGTAGCCGTGGTGAACTAAGACGGATTCTGCTTGACCGTTCCCTCGTAAAATGGGAAACCAAACCACTGCAGTAATGCGTCATAAATACAACGGTTGCAGAGATTTCCGAACCACAAATTCACTTGGTAAATTTGATTCTTTTCAACTCTCACATATTATGAAGAAGCTATTAACCGCCTTTGTTCTCATCGGTTTGTCTATCATTTCCTATGCCCAGGAGCCGGGCAACAATTTGGGTAAGTCCTTATACCAAATCCGTCAGGATTTCCCGGAAGCAGTCAACAGCGGCCCTGCAGAAGGAGGCGGCGACCTCTGGATATCATTCGATGAGGATGATTATCACAAGTACACCTACTACTTTGTAATCAAGGGAGGTCGGGTTGACACAGAAACCTTGGCTGTATCCTCAACTGGAGTTATCCCTAATGCAGAGTACTTTTTCTTCCTGACGACTGTCAAAAGTTTCTACACCCGTGGAGGTTGGCAGTACTGCGATGTTGATGCAAGCATCCTTCGGGCTGCCAGCTTGTTCAACAGCGAGCACCGGCTTACCTGGGCCAACAAGTTCACGGCAGAGCTGGATTACTCCAACTTCCTCATCTATTTCCAATATAAACCGGACACCAAAGTTACCTATATGTCCTACTTCAAACGGTAATATCCTCTACTACTTTCACGCATATGAAGAAGATTTTAACCCTCATGTCAGCCCTGCTGCTGACCCTCGCGAGCGGCACTCTGTACGCTCAAAAAACAACCACAGAGAGCGACTACAATCTCCGAAAGGCCTACGAAGCCCTCAACGAGGAGAAAGACGTTGACAAAGCGCTGGATCTCGTGTCCAAGCAGCTGAAGGACACCCCTGACAACGTTGATGCTCTGATGCTCCGGATGCGGATTTACCAGAACCGAGAAGAGTTCGGCAAAGCCCTGGCCGATGTAAACCGCGCTATCAAGGTGAATAATCCCAAGAAGTCCGGTTTTGAGCAGTCCACCCTCTATTGGTGGCAGAGCTATGCTTACGCCGGTCTTGGTGACGATGCAAAGGCGGCTACAGCTGCCGGCACGGCATACAAGCTTGCCCAGAAGGAGAAATCTGAATACCTGCAGGTCATTTCCTTCGATTACGGCCGTGCTCTTTACAATATTGGAGACCTGGACGGATCGGATGCGGTATTTCGTAAGATGCTGGCCGAAGATGAAACGGATGTCGGAGCGATGTATGGACTTGCACGAAATCTGGTCAAGCGCGACCGTTATGATGAGGCCGAGCAGCAGCTCCTCGCTGCCATTCGTGTCCGTGACACTTATCCGCCCATCTACCGACTCCTGATTCAGGTTTATGACCACAAGGGAGACTACAATGGTGCCATTGACGCAGCCATTGCATACGTAGACAAGGAATCAGATCCCAGCTGGCGCCTCCTCATCAACGCCGGAAAGAAGAACCTCAACTATGCCGTTGCCAATATGCGGGCAAAGATGAAGTCGTCTGAAAATCCCATCTACTGGCGCGCATTGATTGCTGAGTTGTATTACGCCGCTGGCAAGTATGAACTGGCCCTCAAGGAAAACATCAAGCTGGAAGAAGAAGCCGGCAAAGATGATCGTCTCTATGAAAGAAAGGCCGAATGCTACCGCCACCTGGGAATGCACGAAGCGGCAATTGCGGAACTGGATCAGATTCTTGCAAAGGATGGTGATTGGAACGCCTACTGTGAGCGAGGCATCTGCTATCGTCTCTTGGGCAAATTCGACCAGGCAATCGCAGACTTCACCTCTGCTATCGAGGAAGATCCTCGCTATGCCTTCCCCTACTACTCTCGCGGCTGGTGCTATGAACTCACCGGAAGGAACGACCTCGCCCTGGAAGATTACAACCTTGGCATCGATGTAGATCCGGACTATCCCTACATCTTCCTGGAGCGCGGCCTTGTCTTGAAGAAAATGAGGCGCTTCGACGAAGCACGGGGCGATTTTGAAACCGCAGTGGCAAAGGATACCATAGCTACCGACGGCAGCAGCACCCATTATGCCCTCCACGAACTGGGCCGAGATGAGGAAGCGCTCGCATGGATGCAGAAGATCATCGATGAAGATCCTTCCGATGCCGGCAATTGGTACGACTATGCATGTCTTTATGGGCGAATGAATCGCATCGATGATGCCATGAAGGCCCTTGAGAAAGCCTTCGAACTCGGATACCGCAACTTCGGCCATCTGGAGTACGACTACGATATGGACATCCTCCGTGACCTGCCTCGCTACAAGGAACTCGTGGCCAAATACAAGGCGATCCACGATGAATTCCTGCAGAAGTCCGACATACCAGTCGCCGAAAAGACCGAAGACACCATTTCCGAAATCGCCTTCACGCGCCACGTAGGTGGAACCTTTGAAGTCCCCTGCCAGATCAACGGTCTACCGCTGCAGATGATCTTCGACACCGGTGCATCAGACGTCACCATATCTTCCGTAGAAGCCAACTTCATGCTGAAGAATCGCTACCTCTCTGATAAGGACATCAAGGGCAAGCGCTACTACCAGGTTGCCACCGGCGAACTGAGTGCCGGTGCAGTCATCACCCTCCGCGAGATTATGATTGGCGATGTCAAGCTCAAGGATGTCGAAGCCTCCGTCGTCAATAATCAGCGCGCCCCTCTCCTCTTCGGTCAAAGTGCGATGGAACGTTTCGGCACCATCACCATTGACAACGAGAACAATAAACTCATCATCAAGCACTAAGGCTATGCTGGGACTCGTAATATGTTTGGCAGTATTCTGTTTTATACTGCTGCTCATCCTGGGGCGCCAGGACGAGAAAAACGCTAAGCTGGCTGCCGAGAACGGTTTGATGAAGGGCCGAATGGAAACGCTGCAAGAACGTGGTGCTATCGCAGGAGAACAATCCGCAGCTGCAGTTGAACCATTGACAGTTGAGGGCATAGAAGCGGCCGTGCGTCACGCCGGGTACGTTCCGGACACTTCAGACGATTGGGTGCGTTTTATGGTAGCCGGAGAGCGTTTCTTCATCGACACGTCCCGACTCCCCCAGATATTCATTTCCCGCTATTACAACGTCCAAACGAGCGAGTGGGATATGGAACTGCTGAAGAAAGCCGCCCATCTGATGTCCGACGATCTGATTATGGTAAAAGCCATTTTCGACGAGAAACCAGACGGCACCACCCTGCGATTCTTTGTCGCAGCAATGGACCGTAATTACCCCAGCTTCCGCGACAACCTGATGTCGTACCTGGGCATCATCAGTGACGGAAACCAGCGTATGAAAGAGATCTACAACAAACTTGAAGAAGAAAAGAAGAACCCGGCTCTTGCAGGAACCCCGTTCACGTCCGCCTACGTGCAAGATCCGAAACTTCTCTCTTAACGGCACAAAAGGCCCGCCCAATGTGAGGCGTGAAAGGCATCCGGCGGGCCTGCCGTTTTTCAATTATCAAAAACATATGCAGAAGACAATTCGTTTCTTTAAAATAAGCGAAGGCCCTCAAAAGGGCTGGTATGCCGACGTTCCAAATCATACTTTAGAAGAGAATGAAATGGTCGCTGGAAGCGATACTTTCCTCGAGGAGGTGGACAAGCAGCTGGGAGATAAAGGTGAGGTTTTTATCAATGTCTCGGACGATAATTTGATCGGGGCATTTGAGGCAAAACTCATTATGAAAAACCATAATCAGTTTGGCGCAACCTACATTCTTACAGGTCCACTAGCAGAGTATTACGATGCAGTTGGGTTCGAGCTCTGGATATGCAACGTCACACACGATGTTCTTGGCGAACATCCTCGCTCTATCTATATTCATGGCATCCGGTAAAATATAGACACTTGCTATAGCGAATGAAGGAAAATAGAATCCACTGGGATGAAATCGGTCCCCTTCTCGCAGGCCTTTTGGCAATCGTCTTTTATGGCGGTCTATTTATATGGCTTGATATCCAGGAGAGCGGAGGTTTTGCTGCGATATTCCAAGACCGCGACAAAATGCTTGCAAAAGCACTGATGGCCCTAGCAAGACTGGTACAATTACTATGATTCGATTATGAAGCATACGACAAAAATGATACTTTGGATTCTCGGGATACTGGTGGCATTGATCGCCATAAAGTGTATCTGGACGGCGATTAAAATGCGTAATATCGGCTCATTTGAGACCGAAAAAGCCGACATACTCCGTCGCCGGAACTACCTGATTGAAAAGGTAATTACATCGCCGCAGAAACTCATTGATAGAATGCCGGCAGCCGTAGGAGAACAGTTCCAGGGCGAGTGGGCACTATATTCCTGCTCGATGCTGTCTGCCTCCCTTGTCAACATCGCCAATCTGTATCCGGAAACGAGAGATGAATCGATGGCCGCCATCGACAGTCTCATCAAAATGGTAATTACACCAGAGCTGCGCCGATACGACTGCGTCCGCTGGGGAGAAGATCCGCTTGAGAGTCTGGACGGCGAGGAAGGCCACGTCTCATATCTCAGCCACCTTGCCTGGATGATTGCCGGCTACAAGCAGATTGGAGGAGATGGCCGATACGATCAGCTATACCATTCCCTATGCGCCACGATGAATCGCAGACTTCTCGCCAGTCCCGGACTGAATCTGCAAACCTATCCTGGCGAATACGTCTACATCCCAGACGTGCTGGTGGCCATAGTCGCATTGAAACTCTACTCGCGTCAATACGGCGGCCAATACGATTCAACGATTCAGAAGTGGCTGGACAATATGAAGGAGAATCACCTATCAGACTCATCGGGGCTGATTGCCTCTATGGTTATGCCTGACTTCGACGGACCAAACTGCGTCACCGTTAAAGGCTCCTACACGGCCCTCAGCTGCTATTATCTGACTTTTGTCGATGAAGACTTTGCAAGGGAGCAGTATGAGAAGTTCAAGGCTCTATTCCTAAAGAAACGGCCCATTGCCGGATTCAAAGAGTACTCCTACAAATCGCCCGTTTTGGCGATGGACATCGACGCCGGTCCCATCATCTTCGGACTCTCCCCTTCCGGAACCGCATTCGGCATTGGCCCGGTCTCCTACTTCGGAGACACCGCCATCCGCAAGAAATTCTTGCTCACCGCCGAGATAGCAGGAACAACGGTCACCTGCCACGGCAAAAGCCACTACCTCCTCGCAGACATTGCTCTCGTTGGTGAAGCCATCACCCTCGCGATGCGAACTGCAACCCAATGGAAAAAATAAAAATCTATATGATGAACAAAAAGATAATAGCAGAGATTGAATCTCTCGAGCCGAGACTTATTCGCATCTATGAGGCATACTTGGATATTAATCCCGATACAGTCTCTATCGATCCCCTCAAAGTAGAAAGAGCACTCAACCTTAAGGAGCGCTGGGCATTGAGAAAAGAACGATACCATGAGAAGGATGGATGGCAGTTTTGTGGCCATGCATATGTGCTGAAGAACACTTGCCCGATTTGCGGCCAGCCTCTATATATCTCACACCAAACCTCACCTGGATACACTTGGAGGGAATTGTGTGGACGTGAAGGTTACCTACTCTACTGTCCGCATTGCAAGAAAGACATAAATTTCTTTCTGACGGTAATGAACTGATTTCTGGTCAAGAAAACAGATAGATCCAACTCATAAAGCACATCATATGAGTACATTTGTCAAACTCTACGCAGCCAATGCCAAGAAATACTCTCCAATTGACGCGGCAGCATATTTCTTCGCTGAGCCAGGAGCACAAGGCCGATACGGAGAGATCGTGATAGTCTCCAGAACTGGAGAAATTTATTCTTGCAATTACGTTTACGGTGACTTGCCGGTAGACAGTTATGCGAGTTTATGTCCTCCTCTCAATGACACCAAGTTCAATATCGGAGGACAAAGGGATCTTCCTCCTAATGGATGGCTCCCCCTATATCTGGGCCTTGGAAATCACCTAATCGTTTCCGAAGATTATGCCGATTCTTTCGCTAAAGAGTTGGCTGCTCGAAATATTATGGGTCGTATCCAAGTGTATCAACAATGGCTATCCATTATGGTTGGCATAATTCTAAGAAAAGATAGCAAGACCTATCTCGAAACCGAAGATTTCCCATCCGAATGTCACAAAAATTACGACCCCAATCTGCACGGCAAACGCAATCCGGCTATCGAAAAGAACCTGGACAAGATGTTTGCTGGCCCTTTCAGTATTGCCGATCTATTATGTGACTAGATTGTAAATACCGCAGTAATATGCCAGAGCCGTCTTGGACGTTGGGTTTTGGGGGTTCCCAGGAATCATCGAAACATCTGGCTTTTTAATCATCCTGGAGCTGATAGATGAGTTGGGAGAATGCCTAACATCGTTCTTAATGTCCACATCTGTCAGTTCCTTTCTTGTCGATATTGATGCGGGCCGATAATAATGAAAGCGGTCAAAGCCAGTTCGCTACACTAAAGTTCCGCTCACTCGCTTTGGTTCCGTCCTCCGGGGCACTGTCGCGCCCCTACGAACTCCACTTGTGGCAGCTCCACTGCGAGACTCTTCCCGCCGCGCCAAGGCGCTCTGGTCAGAGACTCGCGGCCGTTCCGCGCCGCGCTTCGCGCATAAAGGGAATAAGGTCAAGAGACTGTGACCGGACAAGCCGGCCACAGACTCTTGCTAGTTTATCCCCCACCGCCCCCAGGGGCCATAATCGCCCGGGAACCGCAGTGCCAGCGCGAGCGTCGGTGCCCAGAATTCGCGTACATTAACATAATCCCATCGGGATTGTGTAACAAGTCGCCGCGAGCGGCGCTTGTTTCCGCTTCGCACACAATCCGGATTATGTTAAGTACGCTCCGTCAGTGAGTTGTAAGCGTCCTACCTCCGAACTCCCGGGCGAGGCGGCGTCGGACAAGCAGCCCCCGTCAAGGGCCACCCGGGACCCGGCCCGTCCGGGGGCTGCGCACTTTGCGCGAGCCTTGAGGGAACGGCAGTACCACAATTCGAGGGCGCAAAGTGCCTTCACGCACAGCGTCAGTGCTTCTCGACCGTCTGGAGCCCGCTTGGAGCCATAGTGCAGTGCAAGGAGTCCGCCGCCTTACGCAGCTCCGCTGCTGGGTCGTTCCAGGCCGTGACTCCTCTTCCTCCGCAAGCTCCGGAAGAAGAGTCCCGTCCCTCCACTCCTCGGTACGGCTTCGCCGTGTTTATACCTGCCTGCTATTCCTCCACACCTCCGCCGGGAAGAATCCCGCCGGAAGTGTTCCGGGCAGGCAGGAGGCAGCCGTTCCGGCTGCTGGCGCAGACATTGTCAGTTTGGTGCACAGCTGCGCCGTTCCCCAAACTGCCAAAGACTGCGCCGGTGCGGCAGTGCCAGGCCTTCGGCCGGGAGTGTTGTACCTTCGATCCGGCAATGGGCCGTCCCGGCCCAGGCCCCGGAGGCCGTCTGTCTGCCCTTCGCGCCGGTCTCTTCCGCTGCTCCAGGGAGCCTTGCGTCTCCCTTCCGCGACGCTCCAGAGCCCGCCGCCCCTACCTCTTCCAGACCGCCTCCGGGGCCACGCTCCACTCGCTTCGTTCGTTCCGCGCCCTATGGCACTGGCAGACTCACAGACGCCGCACTTGGCCACCTCCACAATCCTCGCGTCTGCGAGACTGCCAGCACCATAGGCCAACCAGGGGTTCACGCCCGAGCGTCAGTGCGATATCGACCGTACTACCCCGCCCGAACGGATGGAAAGGATGAATATACATATACCAGGAAGCAGCGGCTGCCGCCGCTGCGGGTGATGTCAATGCCAGGAGTATCCTTTGAGGTACTTGGAAGCTATTGCTTTGCTTAAGACTTCATAGTCCCTGGTAGGGTCCAGGGGGACAGGCTTCTCCCATTACTTTGTAAGACTTTGATATTATACAGATATTAAGTATATTAGCAGTTGTAACCTAAACCTATACTTAAAACTATGCCACGTTATATTCCATCTATCCCATTTGAGGACTGTTACGGGTCTGTCGGGGATAAAACCTACTTCCACCGGGGGAAGGATTGCTACTACAAGAAGAAGCCTAACTGTGTCTTTACCGGCACTGAGGCACAGCTGCTGCAGCTGAGTCTTCACCAGCGTGCACTGGCGGCCTGGAGGACGGTACCGGCCCAGGCGCAGAAGATCTGGAATGAGTTCGCCGTGGATGCTCCGAGCAAGCGGCCGCCGTACGGAAGCAAGGCGCACATCTCCGGATACAATCTGTTCGTGTCGGCTTACCATGGTTTCGCCCAGCTGGGAAGAGAGCATACTCCCCTTCCTCAGTGCTGGGAATCTTTCCCGGATTATTTCCTGGACTGGGAGTCCCTGCAGGTATTGGATGGAAAGGTTATTCTGTTGAGGTTCTTCTGCAGTGTCGGAGACGGTACGGTCGGGCACCGGTATCGGCTGCTGCTGAAGCTGGAGCTGACCAGGCCCGGTCATGGCCGGCGGCCGGGGTTGCAGCGGAACTTCCTCGCAGAATCAGACTGTACAGATGAGGATGGCCGGGTGTGTTTCCGGGTGCCGGATTTCAAGGAGACCTGGCAGCTGGATTTGCCGGAGTATACGGCGCATTGCCGGTTCATTCTCATCGACAATTTGACCGGATATCGGTCAAGATTCAGGATGCAGAGTTTTCGTTTTTCTTTGTGATTCTTTTTGTTCTTTATTTCAAGTTTTACTTTAGACAAATTATTATAAGTGCTTGATTAATATTGCAAAATAGTTTTGTATATTTGTGACGGCCGCAAGGGTATTGCGGCTGTTACTTGACCTAAAACAAAGCTATGATTGCGCTTCCTTCTATTGCTTTCGAGGGGTTCTCGGGATCTGCAAAGGGTGTTACGGCTCGCCGCGTTGGCGGCCGCAACATCCTTTCTTGCAAATGCTGGCCGACCGGCGCAGCCACTGTTGCCCAAGTGGCCCGCCGCGCCTCCCTCAAGAAAATATCGAAGTCCTGGAAGCTGCTGTCTTCAGAACAGATGCAGGAGTGGGACCGTCTGGCCGAACACGCCGCCGGCGCCTCCGTCCTCGGGAAGAAGGCGGAACTTACCGGACAGAATCTTTACGTTCGCCTCAATGTCAACAGGGCAATGGCTGGCGAAGCTCTCCTTTCTACTGCTCCCCTCTCCAATGTGGCCGTTCCAAACGTCTCCTATTCGCAGATCATCATCACACCTCAGCTGATTGTCATCAGCGGGATCAAGCACGAATCCGCGCCCAATAAGCTTGTGGTAAAGATGTCCAGCAGCCAGTCAGCCGGCATCTCAAACGGATGGAGCAAAACCGTCATTATCTCCCCTGCCACTGAGGACGACTGGGGCGAAGCCAATGTAACGAAACTTTATCTCAAGACCATCGGCGTGGAGCCCGTCCCTGGTGAGAAGGTCTTTATAGAATCCTATTGGATGGACACCGCGAGCGGTTTTGCGGGCATCGAGTGCAGGGATTCTGTCATCGTTACCGGAGAATCTTCTTACCAGAGCCGCGTCAAGGCTACGATGGACAATCTCGATCCCAACGAGGAAAGCCACGTCTCCTCTCTCGATGTGGACTTCTCAACCGGTGCTCCCGTGGCCGAGTTCAACGCAATGTGCCTGGGTCATAGTAATGTCGCATCCTCCGAGGTCTATCTTGACCAGCAGCTGCCTACAGAACTGATTGGTACCGGCATCTGCCTGGGCCGCGGAAACGGCGCTGACGGCAAGATTATTCCGCAGTCCTATCTGGTCTATATCCGCAACTACGGCGGCAAAGCAGAGATGACTTTCGCCCATCGAGGCGGCTACTACGTGAAACCTACGGAATGCTTCGGCTCAGGCATCATCTACTAATCCCCCTTCGCAACGACTATGTTCAACAGTATTGGAAATAACTTCGGTGCCGGCCAGATCTCCTTCAAGGATTATCAGGCAGAGAACTACGTAGTCCTGAACTCCAAGTTCACGTTCGACCCGACGAATGCCGACTACCAGGCCTGCGACCAGCTGGAAATCTACGTTCCGGATCTGACCATCGACCGCAGCGCTTTGGGCGGAGTCTTCATTCGCTTTGTTGAAGATTACCACTACTCGTGGGGGGATTCCGTGTATGACGGCGGCACGGTGCTCAAGTCTTGGATCAAGGACAAGAACACCATCGTCATCGAGAAGCAGCCCTGGTTCGACGAGAACGGCCCGCTCATCATCTATATCGTCACGCTCTACCCGCAGTTGAATCAAGGCGGAAATACCATCAAGAGCACCATGCAGCGCCTTACGATGACCACGGAGGGCAATTACCTGCGCTTTGACTATGAAACTTTTATGTGTGAGTTCGAGCACTGGGTATTTATCCACCTGAAGTTCTCCGGAGTTTCATACGCTTATAGGGAAGCGCTGTGGGAAGTAACGATGGAGCAGCTGCCTGCCGACATCACGGCAGATGTTCCAATCTGTGGAGGCGGTAACCAGATGCATCCCAACTGCGACGGTATGGCGGAAGCCCACATCGAGAACAAGGTTCTCACCAGCCAGCGTCGTGTGATGGGTTTCTTCGATACGGCTCACGATCCGTTCGTGTACGCTTTCCTTATTCGTGATAACAATGCTTAATGGCTATGGCCCAGAAGAAGAAAATAGAACTCACGCGCCTGCAGGGCATCATTGCAGTGGCCAGCTTCAGCAGTGGTGTCTTGATAGCGGCCGTATGCCTCTTCTTCATCCCGCCGCTGGGAGAGATTGCCAGTTCTGCGATATCCATCGTCTCCGAGCTGCTGGTCCTCTGCGGCGCCATTCTGGGAGTCAAAGCCAGCTATGATGTCAAGTTCCGGAAGTTTGAAGCAGAACTCCGGGACGTCCGTGAACACGAAATACAACCCACAACCTGAACCAACCTATGAAACCCTCCGCCCTTCTTGCTTTCGCGCTTCTTCTCGCTGCTTGTGGTACCGCCCGGCCCGTTCTGGAGTCGGACAGTACCCGGGTGGAGGTGAAGACCGTGGTGGAGCGGGTGGTGGATACCGCCTACGTAGAGCTGCCGGTCATTGTGGAGAAAGTGGCCACCCTGGACACCGCCTCCGTACTGGAGAATAAATACGCCAAATCCGAGGCCATTGTCTCCGGTGGAGTCCTTACCCATTCTCTGGCCACTAAGCCCGTCAGAGAGCCTGTAAAGGTCGAAAAAGAGATTGTTTACCGCGACTCCCTGGTTTACCGGGACCGGGTCGTCAAGGAAGATATCTACATCGAGAAGGAACTCACCTTCTGGCAGAAGTTCCGCTTGAAGCTCGGCTCCTGGACCATCGTCCTGATAGTCATTTCAATACTATACCTTCTATTCCAATTGTTCAACAACTTCCTAAAACTTAAACGCTTATGAAGTACATTCCTTCTATCGCCTTCGAGGAGATGAGCGGATCCGCCAAGGGCGTGACTGCCGCTAAGATGAAGAACCGGAAGTACATCCGCAACCGCGGATACGGCGGCTCCGTCCGCACTTCCGACCAGGCCAAGGTCAAGGGCGTCTTCAAGAGGCTTACCACTATGTGGAAGACCCTCGCGAACGACAACATCCTCGCCTGGAACAAACTGGCCCTCTCCCAGCAGGGCCGCAGTGTTCTCGGCACCGGTGCCAAGATCTCCGGCGCCAACCTGTTCACCCGCCTGAACTACTGGATCGTCGCTTGCGGCGGACAGCCGGTTCTCGTACCTCCGACCCTCCTGGGTGTGGAGAATCCTTCCTCCGCCACCATCGTGTGCCAGGGTGACACCTTCACCTTCAAGCTCGACCAGGCCCTCGCCGACAACGGCGGTATCTTCCTGGTCATCGAAGCAACCGAAGGCCAGTCCAACGGTGTCTCCCGTGCCCATAGCAAGGCCTCCGGCATCAAGCTCGTTGAGGAACCCACCGCAGCCGCCATCGACATCCGTGCCGACTACGTGGCCAAGAACGGTGCCCCCAGCGCTGCCGCCCCGAAGATCTTCTTCCGCTATTACTACGTCAACAGCTCCACCGGTGAGAAGTCTGGCGTCATGCTGGCTGAGACCACCTGGACCGCTGCTGCCGCCGGCGGCGAGCCCTAGTCCCGCCCTCCCCGGTCCATCCGGCTTAACCTAAACTGCCAGCCCTCCGCAGTCGTGAGACTCCGGAGGGCTTTTCGTTTACTATAGATCCTTGATATTCTTCTTTGAAATCTAACGGGAAGGCACTAAGCAGATGGACTATTGCTTTATTTCTGCTTTAATATCTTCCTTTAGCTGCATCGTTTCTTTACAGTCATTCGGTATTTTTTCAACGACCTCTAATATAGATTTGTCGAACTGTTCATCAGCTCGCGCTTCTTCACGAGTGAAATTTAGAAGAGCCCTATTTGCGAGACGTGGATCTGGAGATAATTCTTTTGCAAGCATGATTGCATGGGTATATAACTGTTTTCCCGTTTCAACATTACCCTTTCTATATTCATTCAAACCCTCAGTTGCTATCAAGCAAACCCTGGTTTCGTCTGACATAGCTAATTTCTTAGCCTCCTGGATTACACCATCAGCTTCTTCAGTTCTGCCCCCTAAAGCACACGCATATGCTTTATTATTCAGAAGCATAGGATTGTTGGGATTTGCTTTGAGGCCAAGATCCAGAATATCGATTGCTGTATCATAGTCCTTCAAGAAAGAATATGCAATGTTAGCCGCGAATTGAACAGGTCTTCGCGTGAAAGGCATATCTTCTATCCAATCAACAGATGTAACAAGGGCCTGCGAATAGTCGTCAGCTATATAGGCCATTATGGCTTCAGCCTCAAAAGCATTTGGGAGTATCGCGTTATCTCCAAACTCAAATGATAAATCAGAGTTCTTTGACAACAGGAATTGAGCCTGTGCCAGACTATTATCATTTGGGTTCTCGAGAGCAGTCTTAAAATATGAGCGACATTTTTTCTTATTGCCGTTCATCATCTCTATTGATCCTATTGCGCTTGATAATTCACTGATACTAAAAGGCGTGTGATTCTTTGACGCAATCATTTCCGCACCTTTCTTGATGTATCGAGAAGTACGATTCATCAAAGTATTGATTGCAATTTCGGAGGCAAGAAGCCAGGGATCATGCTGCAGTGCGGGATTGCTGGCAATAATGTGTCTTGCACGTTCTTCGTCATGAGTATGCAAAAAGAATCTTGCAGCAGAGCGACTAACATATCTATGTCCCGGAGCAAGATGAACGGCTATCTTCATTGCCTCTTTAGCCTTTTCGAATTGTCCAAGGGTTACATAACATCTGGCCAGCTCACAATAGGCTATAGGGTTATAACAGCAGTAGTCCCGGCTTCGTTTCAATAACTGAATTTCTTTCTTGACAGATTCCTCTAGATTCTTTATTCTTTCTATTTTTTGTGGAACCGTTAATTGGGCTGCAGCAGCTATTTCAGCTGGAGTCGAAATCAAAGACCGAGCCGTTCGAATGAGCACTCCAGTGGCGTCATCTTGATGAGACACGATAAAGCGAGCCGCATCTAAAACAACAGGATTCGTCTGTTGCCCATTAAGAATTGCAGCTGAAATCAAATCGCCGGCATACGGGATAGTTTGATTAGCTTGCCATGCCTGGACATATTCATCAATCGGGAAAAACTCTATTGGTTTTGCAGCCGCTGCCGAACTGCCGAATTCTCCAAACCTGGCAGTTTTGTTGTAGTCTCTCCAATTAGGAACAACATTCCTAGTCTCATCTTCCTTTAATGATGCCATGCTATTTCTTAATTAATGCTAATTCCGCCTTCCTTTTAAGGAGATCAAGTTCCTGAATTGTTCTTTGCAAATCATAATTTGGAGTTCTTGAGGTCTCTACCACATTCTTGGGATGTCCGCGCCGTGAGGGATCAGGATTGCATAGGTATGCCACTAGTGATACGAGCCCGTCCTTTACGCCATCAATTGGAACCTCATTCTCAAAATCCTTTAATGCCTTTTGATATGCATTAATCATATCAGGAAGTACATTTGCGTACGATTCGCGTTGTCGATAATTCAAAAACTTATAATCATCAGGTAGGTGGTTATGCATCAGCAAATTAAAGGTAACTCCTGTAATATAGAATGCTACTAAACCGCCGAGCATATAGTTGTCAATATGATACAATGCTTCTTTGGAAGCACTAAAATCAGGATAAAAGCACTCGGGCGCCGCATAGTTTCTATCTCCATTAAAACGAAGTGGGTATGGACATACAATACCGTCATCAAAGATAATAGAACGACCTAGATCGCCAATTTTTGACTCGCCACTAAAGGAAAGAATATTTGAGGGCTTTATGTCTTGATGCGAAATATCATTGTTGTGGAGCTGGCTTATTCCAACGGAAACATCATGAAGCGACTTCAATTTCACAGACAAAGAATTAATCCTTGCTGCTAGCTCTGCTTTTGAAGAGAAATCCATCACTTTTCTGACATCTCCGTCAGCCATCTCGTATACAATAAACGAAACACTTCCTGTAACCAAGTATCCGTCAAATTCGACATCTCCAGAGTCAATATAGTGGACTACTTTTGAAACCCTTCTAGCTAAACAAAGCTCTGAAAGGTCCTTTTCATAATTGAATTCCGTCGATGCTTTTTGCATAGCAATCGCGGGTTGCGGAGTTCCCGGTCTAAGGATTTTATCATAATCTAAGACTTTCATAAATGCGGTCTCCCCGTTCTTTTCGACGATATAACAAGTGGAAAAGTTTCCACCTGTCTCATTCTTTGAACGGTCAGGCGCAGAGATTTTTCTTACAACCACCCAGCCAGCAACTTCTTTTCCCTCAAGATCGCCCGAAGCGAATTTTTTTAATACCTCCATCTCCTTATAACTACTAATTATTCACTCTATCAAATTATTCGATCAATCATTAATGAGTCGGAATCGGTTTTGCAACTCTGTAATCCTTGTAAGAAGATCCTGGAAAGAGAGATGTTTCCCATACACGAAATGCTCAAGCATCTCGCCATAGTCGGCTTCCCATTCTTTCAGGCATCTTTCCGGAGGAAGAAACTCAATAGATTCAGGATAGTCCTTGTCATAATTGGCATACCCGACATGATAGAACTTGCGGCGATGCTCCACAATCTTTCCATACAACTCCTTATCCGAGAGTGCCATTTTGCCGAATTCAGTATCCATCAGTCTCTCCAGGTCGTAAAGGTGGCGAGTCATCCTTAGACTTCTCGGCTCCGGCTTCTGGAATTCTTCATTCAGCAGAAATGCTTTCTCTAAGAATGTCCTTGACGGCAGAACCACCGGTATCGTGCATTCTGTTTCATTGTCATCTTCAGGGAAGTAAGCACTGATAATTGAACTGATGGTCCGCATCTCAAATGGCTCGTCCATCGAAAGGCAACTTATCTCAATCTTGACTCTCGACGGCACATATGGAGAACTGTCAGAAGATACGGAAGGATAATTGACAAAAATCACCGTAGGGTCCGCATCGGAGGAGATAGGCGTCCCAGCCTCATCTACAATCTCCGGCTTCACTTCATATCCAGAGAGCCATAACGCTTTCATTTGTGCATCCAAATCTTCAGCAAGATCGGCAACAATGAATCTGCGGCTCTTCTTACGGAGATTCTTCAGTTGGGTATTGTTCTCCAGTTGAGGGACAAAGAAACGATGGTTCAGCGCAACGTCAATATCTTCCGAGAAACGGTCTATTAAGCGCCAGCCCTTACTCAGAGATGTTCCGCCTTTAAACTCCAGATGCTCTTTACATGAAGTCTTGAAAAGAGCTTTCAGTGTCATACTTACCCACCAGTCTTTCTCCACGGCATACTCCGGAAGATGTTCCCGTGCTGCAGCTTGCTGTAGAATCACCCTCCGCTCCAGCAGTTCCTTATCAATCCACTTTGTCATTTTTCAATCTCCTTTGCGATATTCCAAATAGTCTTCCTCACCCAGATAGGCGCCACTTTCAAGTCGTGCTCAAATGTCTCAATCGGCAGGTTCTTTTGCAGTAACCCCTTGATAGCCGTCCGATGCTGATCAGTCATCCTGTCCTCGCCGATGGATTTCATCGCCTGAATAAGGATGGCCAGAAATTCGTTCTTGACTGCGAAGTTCTTGGGGACACAGCGTTTGAACGTGACGGTCCTAGGACCCACCTCGATCTTGCGGGCAGAGCCCGAAGTCAAATATACATAATTCATCGGAACCTGTGTGGAGAGCCCCAGCATATTCTGCGCAGTCTCCCCTGTCGGCAATACCTGGGCATTGTCCCTGCGGGCAATCGCCCTCACAAGATCCCCCACCTCGGGATAGAGAATTCCGAACCGGGTCTCAATGGGTTTATAATAGACTCCCTTTGCCAGGCGGCATAGGAGTCCCTTCTCCGCGAATTCCGACAGGAGGCGGCTTATAAAAACGTCGTTGCCGGTCTTCGCAAAGTCAGATACAAAGAACAAAGTGCCTGCCTCGCTCTGCTGTATCTGCTGCTCTATGTCATCAACAATACGCATAGTATCCAAGTAGAAAATTTTTGCAAAAATTTCTACCTGCAAATATAAGTGATTTCAGAATACGATGCAACAAATCTCACAAATAAGCAGCTGAACATCTCCCCCAGGACCTCCGCGAATCCATCGGTACCCAACGTGGTACTCTCCCCCATTTTACGGCTGCGTTGAGGTTCCAGGCGAGCGCTCACAATTTCAAACAAAAGCCAAAATACACGAAAAATGCAGTTTTTTCATCATTTTTCTTGCTTTGTTTTTGTACCACGATTCTTTGCGATTTCCTGGACCACATTTGGACCAAGGTGCGCGTAAGTCATTGGTTATCAATAATCGGCATTCTTTGCATCGGGAAATAATTGATTATCAATGTTTTACCTAATTCCTATTAACGTTACTCACTAGGGTAATCTCTCTAGCGCACAACCTCGTGTGCTAGGGTGAGACCTTCACCTTCAAGCTGGACCAGGCCCTCGCCGACAACGGCGGTATCTACCTGGTCATCGAGGCCACCGAAGGCCAGTCCAACGGCGTAACCCGTGCCCACGCCAAGGCCTCCGGCATCAAGCTCGTGGAAGAGCCCACCGCCATGCTATCGACATCCGTGCGGACTACGCGGCCATGTACGGCGCTCCCAGCGCCGCGGCCCCGAAGATCTTCTTCCGCTACTACTACGTCAACTCCAGCACCGGCGAGAAGTCCGGCACCATGCTGGCCGAGGTGACGTGGAGCGCGGCTGCAGCTGGCGGCGAGCCTTAGTATTCCTTCCAGGTCTCCGGACCAAGAGCGAAAAAAATTTCCTGCCTTCTTTTCAGGGGGCAGGATTTTTTTGTGTCCGGACGGACGTATGGCGTGGAAGTTTCTCGGATAATTCTCGGAAGTGGTAAACTTTTGTCCACCTCGGAACGGGCTTCCGGGGCGGTTTGAGTATAGTGGGGGACAATAAAAGAAATTATACACAACTCGTAAAAACTGTGTACGAAATTGTGTATAACCTCTGTAACTTGCTGATTTTCAGCGTATTTCGTGGAGCATAGGAGGTTTTCTATATCGCTGTAATTAATTATTAATCAATTAATTATAGCGTTTTCTGTTTTGATAGCCCTGCGAAATCTCTTAATTATACGCAGATTTCGCTATGGTATCGGCCACTATTCAAAGGCGAACAAGTCGTCCATCGTGACGACGGGACCAATGTCGCCGGCATACTTGTTTCCTTGTACGCCATAAGGACTGACCATCGTCAGGGAAAGGGTGTATGTCGTTTTCGTCTTGCTGCGGAATAGCTCTCGACGAGCTCGCATATCTTCCATATAAGAAGTCTTGATTACAAACGGGACAGAAGAGTACTTCATTTCGCAGAGGTTGATAACTCTGTCGGCCCTTTGGATAACCAGATCAATCTGGCCACCCTTCTCATCACTGTCCTTCGGCACATAGGACCAAGACGACACATCGCTTTCGATTCCGGAGATTCCCAGCCGCCGCTTGATCTGCGCAATATGGTGCAGGCATACCTGCTCGAAAGCATAGCCGTACCAGGATTCGCGCTTCTGATCCCTCATCAGCGTCCATGCATTGGGATTTGGTACGTGATTTCCGCCGACAAAGCGAAGGTAGAAGAGAGAATACATATCCGACAACTGGTAGAGGGCTCCTTTCTTCTTGCCTCCATACGGGTGATACATCCGAAGAAAATCGCAACGGCAGAGGTTCTCCAGTATTATTGTCAATGCCTGGTTATCTGGGACCTTGAGTCCGGAGACAATCTCCTTGCGTGTCAACCCTTTCAGTTTGGTGGCAAGCAGTTCCACGACCCTGGTATATAGTTTCGTGTCATTGAAAAGGGAACGGTACAGGAAATCGTATTCGCTGCGGAGTTCCCCTTCCATCGTAAAAAACAAGCGGTCAATATTCTGCATGATGCTGTAGTCTTTATCCAGCATTTGCAGATAATAAGGCGTGCCGCCCAGTGCCATATAGCACTGCAGGATCTGCTGCCGGTCCCAGTCGAATCCTGAAGTTCGAAGGTACTGTTCTGTCTCGCACAGGTTAAAGGGATACAGCGGAATACGTCGCGTAACCCGGTTGTGGAGACCGCCTTTGTCGCCAAGGAGCTTGTTGATCATCCAAGTGGTAGCAGACCCGCAAACGATGAGTTTCAAGCCCTTGACGGTAGAACCCCACATGTTCCAGAAAGACTCCAGCGCCCGGACGAAGTCTGACTTTGGCGTATCAAGCCAGGGCAGTTCATCGATAAATACGACGATTCTGTCCTTCTTAAGCGAAGAGAGATAATCCTTCAAGAAGTCGAAGGCTTCGAACCAGTTCTTGGGGTGCGGTTTTTTCTTCCCGGAATAGGATGCAATCTGCCGCGAGAATTCGCTGAGTTGCTTGTCCCTGGCTATCTGGTAGATTCCGGAAACGTAAAAGTCGAACTTCCCGCCGAAAAATTCCTTTACAAGGAATGTTTTTCCGACTCTGCGGCGACCGTAGATGGCTACGAATTCAGCATTTTCTGAGTCAATGCATTTCTGCAGGATTTCCTGTTCCCGTTTACGTCCTATGATTGATGCCTTGTATTCCATACGCCAACATTTTAGGGCAAATATACTCGTTTAATTTGAAAAACGCGCGATATGCCAGCGAAATCTCATCACAAATGCAAGATTTCGCTATACTATCGACAATTTTCCTGTAAGATTCCGTCTGT
>Ga0256405_10005644_pt1 | contig 21200 bp, 15 predicted proteins | sample RumenRJG_02DNA_FD_189096 | JGI IMG/M metagenome (GOLD analysis project Ga0256405, IMG submission 189096) | Bovine rumen microbial communities from Lethbridge, Alberta, Canada - RJG_02 | ecosystem: Host-associated > Mammals > Digestive system > Stomach > Rumen | place: Canada: Alberta... | reverse complement strand
TATTTGAATTTGAGTTTGAATTGTTAGATAATTTACGCATGCTTGAGTTCTCCTATATTTGAGTTTTTTGTCGAATTTAATTATATGTTAACTCAAGCTTTCAAACTGATCTTTACTTCAAACTTTTTCTTTCTATTTCAAATAATTATTCCTAATTTTACACACTATTTTTTATTAAAGTTTTGGATCTAGAGATCTTATATATGTAAAATACACCTAAAATTAGCTATAATTACACGTTTAGATAATTAATGCTCTTCTGTAGAAATTATCTCAACACTAAGTAAGATAGAGTTGCATCAATGGTACGCAAGGTGTGTGCTTCACTGTATTTTGTCATTTGATATTTTTGTATGAGAGCTATTATTAGCGCTACTCAATTTCTGCTTGATAGATGCAATAGCAATCAACAGATTTGGTAAAAGCATAAAAGCAAGAAAATTTTTCATAGAAATAAACACAAAATAGATTTGGTGGAAAAATGATAGTTCAAGGCAACGAAGAAAATCAAAAGAAGGCTGCTAAAGAGTTAGAAAAAGTAGCTTTCGATCAATTAAAGTGTTTATTTCAAAATAAGCTAAGCTCAAAAAAAGTAGAGCATAATTTAAAGCTGATTGAAGATCTTGATATAAAGATTGAGAAATATGGCGTTGATGCCGAGTTTGTAAGAAGTTGCGTTAGAAGAATTTTAAAGTATAAAATTCTAAATATTCTTTGCTTAGGCTTAGTTAAAAAATTCAATCACAAAAAAGATAAGTACCGTCGTCGTATTGCTGAAAACTTAAAAGACAGCTATGACGTGGTAATTGATAATACAGATGTTGATGATCTAGTCTTCCCAATTTTTGAAATGTCAAAAGTTTCAATTATCATCCCTTGCTATAACGGTTTTGACATTACCATGAAATGTCTAAGATCAGTTTTAGCTTATACCCAAGATATTCCTTACGAAGTTATCATAGCTGATGACAAGTCAACTGATGAAATCAAAAACATTGAGAAACATGCAAAAAATGTAAAGCATGTTGTAAATACTTTAGATAATGGTTTTGTAAATAACTGCAATAGTGGAGCAACTGTTGCAAAAGGCGAGTACTTATTTTTCTTAAATAATGACACTCAAGTACAAGAAAATTATTTAAAGCCCTTAATAGATGTATTAGATAGTCGAGATGATATTACGATTACAGGATCAATGATGCTCTATCCTAATGGTGTGGTGCAAGAGGCAGGTGGCGTAATTTTTAGAGATGCTCGTGCTATGCGCTATGGTTGGGGAGAAAAATGGGCTAATTCACCTGAGCTAAATCAATGCCGTGATACAGACTATATCTCAGGTGCTGCTTTAATGATTAGAAAGAACGCTTTTGATAAGCTACAAGGCTTTGATAAGATTTATAACCCAGGCTATTGTGAAGATAGTGATTTATGCTTTAGAGTAAAGTATCAATTGCATGGTAGAGTCTTCTATGAGCCTCGTTCTAAGGTAGTTCATTTTGATAGCAGTACTTTTCAAGATGACAAGAAGCAACAGCTTATTTTAAGAAATCGTAAGTATTTTTACGATAGATTCAATAATGAGCTAGGTCAATATCACACTGCAATTGAGAATTTTGATATCAAAGCAAGAGATGCTAGAGCTAGTCAATTCCAAATGCTCGTAATTGATATGGATATCTTAACTCCATCATATGATACAGGTTCAAGAAATACCTTAATGTACATGGAGTTATTCCAAAAACATGGCTTTAATGTAAAATACATGCCTTTTATTAAATCTTTTGATAAAGATAAGTTTTTAAAAGACATGGAATACCAAGGTTTTGAGATCATTAGAGATGATCAAGAAAAGTACATACAAGAAAATGGTAAATTATTTGATTTAGTCTTTATCAATCGACCAGAGCCTGGTAAAAAGTTCATACCTTTAATTAGACAGTATACTCATGCATTCGTGATGTTCCATGGTCAAGATCTGCATTATCTAAGACTTTATCGTCAAGATTTAGTTAATAAAGTTCCAAACGCTGAAGAGATTATGCTAAAGCGTAAGGCTGAAGAACTTTCAGTGTATGAGAAAATGGACTTATCACTGTTTGTTTCAGAATCAGAAAAGTCAATGGTACAAAAAGAACTGCCATTTTCGCATATGACTGATATCCCAGTATTCTTATGTGATACCGAGGTAATGGATAGCTTTAGCTATAAGCCAGAGGAGAGATGTGATATTGCCTTTATTGCAGGCTTTGGTCATACTCCTAATATTGATGGTGTGGTTAACTTTGTAAAAGAAGTCTTGCCTATAATTTTACAAAAGCTCCCAAATCTTAAGCTATACGTGATTGGATCAAGACCTACACAAGATGTTAAAGATTTAGCAAGTGACAATGTCATCGTGACAGGCTTTGTAACTGATGAAGAGCTTACAGCTTACTATAGAAAATTAAAACTCATAGTCGCTCCTTTGAGAATTGGTGCAGGTGTTAAAGGCAAGGTAATTGAAGCTATCTATAACAAAGTACCAATTGTAACTACTGAAATCGGTGCTGAAGGTATTGATAATTCTAACAACATCATCACTGTTGTAAAGTCAAAAGAAGAGTTTGCCACATCTGTAATTGATCTTTATAGTAATGATGAGAAGTTATCTGAGATCTCTAATAAGTCTAAAAAGTTTATAGAAGAGCACTACACAGCTGAAGTTGGCTTTAAAAAGATCTGTAAGTATTTACCTAAGAAGTTTGGTAAGTTGTAACTTTGATTCTGGATAAATGATTCTTGGTAAATGTTAGTAAAATTTACGTTTTTATTAAGCTCTTACAATAGGTAGTAGATAAATGATCATAACTCAAACTCCATTTCGTATGTCATTCTTTGGTGGTGGAACAGATATGGAAAGTTTCTTCAATGAGCACGGAGGAGCTGTCATTTCTACTACCTTTGATAAGTACTGTTATGTAAATGTAAGACATCTACCTCCATTTTTTGATTACAGAAACGAGCTTTCATATTCAAAAACTGAAAGAGTAGTATCAGTTGATGAAATAGTCCATCCAGCTATACGTAATGCTATGCAAATGCTTAATATGCATGAGATAAGACTTACTTACGAAGCTGACCTCCCAGCCCGTTCTGGCTTAGGTACATCAAGCTCTTTTGCTGTAGGTATGCTCAATGCTTTTTATGCCTTAAAGGGTAAGTACGCTGATAAAAAGAAACTAGCTGATGAAGCAATTTACCTTGAAAGAGAACTTTGTAAAGAATCAGGTGGTTGGCAAGACCAGATTGCAGCTTCATTTGGTGGTTTAAACCGTATTAACTTCTCATCAAATGGCTATGATGTACAACCTATTATCATCAAGCCTGAAAGAAAAGAACAACTTAACAACAACTTAATGATGTTCTTTACAGGCTTTACTAGATTCTCATCTGATATTCAAAAAGCTAATGCTACAGGTAATGGTAAGATTGATAAGAATGCTCAATTAAAAGAGATGCTATCTTTAGTTGATGTTGCACAAAATGTCCTAACTGATAGCAAATCAGATTTAGATGATTTCGGCAGACTCCTTGACCATACTTGGAAACTAAAAAGACAAACAGGCTCTGCGGTATCTACAAGTAACATTGATGCTTTATACGATAAAGGTATTAAAGCAGGTGCTTTAGGTGGTAAGTTACTAGGTGCAGGTGGCGGTGGTTTCTTAGTCTTCTATGTACAACCTCAATATCAAGAAAGTGTCATGAAAACTATGAGTGACTTATTGTATATCCCATTTAAGTTTGAAAATGGCGGTACTAAGGTTATTTACTATAAAGCTGAAGACTATCAGTTAAAGGATGGTAACTAATAGTATGAAAACAGTCATCATGGCAGGAGGCAAGGGAACACGTATCAGCTCAATAGCTAGTGATATTCCTAAGCCAATGATTAAGATCGATAATAAGCCTGTACTTGAGCATGAAATTGAGTGCCTAAGGGAGCAAGGTTTTACCGATATCATTATTACCGTAAGTCACTTAGGTAATATCATCATGGATTACTTTGGTGATGGCTCAAAAATCTCTCCTGTAACAGGTAAGTCTTTTGGGGTAAGTATTGAGTATTACTTTGAAAAAGAGCCTTTAGGTAATGCAGGAGCCTTATTTAAGATTAAAGATAAGCTTACTGATGACTTTCTACTTTTAAATGCCGACTCCATATTTGATATTAACTTCAAACGCTTTGTTGAATATCATCAAAAGCATGGTGGATTTGTTACTTTATTTACTCATCCTAACTCTCATCCTTATGACAGTGGACTTATTATTGCCAATGATGATGGTTCAGTTGAGAAGTGGCTTACTAAAGAAGATGACAGACCTACATACTATAAAAACAGAGTAAACGCTGGTCTTCATGTTCTAAATAAGAAAGTATTAGATATGGAGATTTCTACCCCTAAAGTAGACTTAGACCGTCAAATCCTAAAGCCACTATCAGGAACTCACAAGATGTATTGCTATGACAGTCCAGAGTATGTAAAAGACATGGGCACACCTGATAGATACTACTCAGTTTGTAAAGACTGTGAAAGTGGTCTTATCAAAGCAAAGAATCTTAAGAATAAGCAAAAAGCTATTTTTTTAGACAGAGACGGTACTATCAATGAATATGTAGGTTTTTTACGAGTTATTGATGACTTCAAACTACTTGATGGTGTAACAGAGGCTATTAAGAAAATAAACGCCAGTGGCTATTTAGCAATTGTTGTTACAAATCAACCTGTTATAGCAAGAGGCGAAGTTACAACAGATGAACTAAATACAATCCACAACAAGATGGAAACATTACTAGGTTTAGATGGTGCTTATTTAGATGCTATCTATTATTGCCCACATCATCCTGACAGTGGCTTTGAAGGAGAGATAAAAGAGCTTAAGATAGACTGTGATTGCAGAAAGCCAAAGCCTGGACTTTTATTAAAAGCTGCACTTGACTATAATATAGACCTATCACAGTCATGGATGATAGGTGATAGTGAGTCTGATATTAAGGCAGGAATCAATGCTAAATGTAAAACAGCTTTAATCTCAACTAAATACAAAACTGAAGACAATAGTAAAGATTACAATCAAAATGTCACAGGTGATTCGTTACTAGATTGCGTTAATAAGATTTTAAGCTAACTGCAACTGCACATTTATCAAATATCGAACTACTATGCTTGAAGAAAAATTACAAAAACATATCGATTTACTTATAAAAAGATACCCAAAGCTTGAGTCAATTAAGCAAAGTATCGTTGACGCTTATATTGTAATGCAAGAGTGTTATCAAAAAGGTGGTAAATTACTAGTAGCTGGTAATGGTGGCTCTGCAGCAGATGCTGAGCACATCGTAGGTGAGCTTATGAAACGCTTTAAACTACCAAGAACAGTAGATAAAGACTTTGCAAACAAGCTACAAGCAATTGATTCTGTAAGAGGAGAAAAGCTAGCTCACAACTTAGAGAAAAGTTTACCTGCCATAGCCTTAGTGGCTCATGAAGCCTTATCAACCGCCTATATCAATGATGTAGATGGTGAAGGTGTCTTTGCCCAACAGCTCTTTGGTTATGGTAAAGACAATGATGTGTTTCTTGCAATTTCTACCTCAGGTAATAGCAAGAACATCATGAATGCAACAGTTGTAGCTCGAGCTTTAGGTATGAAGGTAATTGGCCTTACAGGGGCCAAAGGTGGAGAGCTTTCAACTGTATCAGATGTAACAGTAAAAGCTCCAGAAACTGAAACATATATGATCCAAGAATATCATCTACCAATTTATCATTGTTGGTGCATGATGCTTGAGGATTTCTTTTTCTCATTAAATAAACTATAATTTAACAATTACAATAATCGCTTGTAAAATTGGCAATTACATACTTAATAGAGGCATGAAAGTGGAATTATCTAACAACTCGAAAATTGCAGTACTTATTCCTTGCTATAACGAAGCAAAGACAATTGCAAAAGTTGTGTCTGACTATAAAAAAGCATTACCACAAGCTGATATTTATGTCTTTGATAATAACTCAAGTGATAGAACTGTAGAGATTGCTAAAGAGCATGGGGCTATTGTATGTACTGAGCCCCGTCAAGGTAAAGGTAATGTTGTAAGAACAATGTTTCGAGTAATCGATGCTGATTGCTATTTACTAGTCGATGGTGATGATACTTATCCTGCTGATAATTCTCAGCAAATGTGTGATGAAGTTTTACACAATCATGCTGATATGGTAGTAGGTGATAGATTAAGCTCAACATACTTTGTAGAAAATGATAGACGCTTCCATAACTTTGGTAATGTACTAGTAAGGAGTTTAATCAACTTTTTCTGGCGTAAAAACAAAGTTAAGATATTTGATGTGATGTCTGGATACAGAGCTTTTTCAAAACTTTTTGTAAAGTCATTCCCTATTGTATCAAAAGGCTTTGAAATTGAAACCGAGATGACAATTCACGCCTTAGATAAGAATTTAGTTGTCAAGAATATTCCAATAGATTATAGAAATAGACCTGAGGGTAGTGAAAGTAAGCTTAATACTTACTCAGATGGGTTTAAGGTAATTTTTACAATCTTTAACTTGTTTAGAGAGTTTAAGCCTTTATCATTCTTCTCTGTAATTGCTGCTATTTTCTTTATCTTAGGCATTGGTGCATTCGTACCAGTGTTGATTGATTTTCTTGACACTGGCTTAGTCCCAAGATTTCCTACCTTAATTGTATCTTGTATATCTTTTATTATTTGTTTGCAATGTTTTTTTTGTGGCTTAATTTTAGATACATTAACTTCCAAAGATAGAAAGAACTTTGAGTTATTCATTCTTTCTAACAAGTTTGATAAACAACAAAGATAACAATCAAGAAATATGCATACTTATACCTTTGTGGATAAAATTAGCCAATTTTGTTCTTTGTTTAAATCATTAAATTTATCTAATGTAAACATTGGTAGTTCTTTACTTAAAATTTTTGAATTTTATGTGGTACTAATTTGGTTTCAAGAACTCTATCTGTACACTGAATTCAATTTAGGTGTTCATTTCAAGGCTCTGATGTGGTTGCTACCTATATCGGCTACGGTTTTTCTTTTCTATCTATTCAGAAGCAGCTATAAGTCATACACCCTACAAAGATTAAATAACTTTTGGGTTACATTTCTTTGTCTACTTTTTATCTTTGTAGTTTTAATGTCACATGGAGTGTTTAAAGATACATCTTGTGATACTTTTAATTACCATTTAATTGACCAAGAACCTCAATTTAAAAATTTTTTCACCCAATCACTTGGAGAAGGTAACTTTCAGGTCTGGGGATTTAGATTAGGTGATAGACTGTTTTATCTTTTTAGACATTACTTAGGCTTTAGATTAGGTACTTCTCTTAATATTATTTGTTGCTTTATTTTCTTTTACCAATTAAGAGATTGGTTAATTAGGTTTGCTGATAAATCAGAGGTCTTAGGTTCTTTTTCAAAAAATAATAAAGATGCGTTTATATCAATTGCAGCATTAGCACTTGTAATTCAAATTCATGTAATCAACCAATCTGCCTCATACTATGTGGATATTGTAGCTCTTCCTCTATGCTTAAAAGCAATTGATATTGTCATCTTTGGTAAGAAGGTATCTCAATGGTATCTATTCTTTTTACTAGGTATTATTCTTGCTTTTAAGCTTACTAATATCGTATATGTATTGCCAATTTGTTTATTAGTTGTATTTAAGAATTTGATGAAGGATAGATCTTTTGTAAGTTTTCTTAAAGTCTCTATATTTGGTGCAGTACTTGTCCTAATACCTGCTAGTGTATATTTAGCTTTTAATTATCAATGCACAGATAACCCTTTATTCCCATATTACAATGGCATTTTTAAATCAGAGTATTTCCCAATTTTTAATTTTAAAGATTTACGATGGGGTGGGCAAAACGCTTTTGAAAAATTTCTGTGGATTTTTTATGCAGCTTTTAATCCATTTTACAGAATTGGCGAATGTACCGAACTCTATGATTTCATTTTAATTGGTGGCGTAGTTTCATTACTTATATTTGCACTATCTAAAATAAAATCACTAAAGCTTTATAAAATCACAACATGTGAGACTGCTCTTAATAAGTCTTTATATTCCTTAATTTTTATTATGGCCATATCTTCAGTGTTGTGGGGATTTTCAACAGGCATTTCTAGATATTACATGCTAGGAACTACATTATTTGCATTTTTCTTGTATATTTTTTCTTTACAGATAAAAGTTAAAAAATTAGTAACAAGACATCTGCTTGTATTGATAGTGATGTTAATTTCGGTAATTAACGTTTATAGAATTGTATCTTGGGGACTTGCAACAAATTTTAATTGGAGCATGATTACATTTAATAATGTAAGAGATGAAATTGCACAGATTGTTAAAGTCAAGAAGATCATTGATGTTGATGATAGTGATTTACATATCGCAGCTGACTATAGATCAAATGGTTTTTCATATCTTGCAAACAAAGATGTTCCTAAAGTTTATATTGAGTACATTAAAGGATCCTATCCTCAGGGAAAGGCTCGATTGGATAAATATGTTGAACAATCTAAGAGGATCTCTTTAATTCATGAAAATAACTTCTATGATCTAAATGAAGTAAATACTGCCAACATGCTCAATGATTTTAATTTTTACATTACTGGAGTTGATGATTTAATTACTGAGTATGGAGAAAACTCAAGATTCTCATTAAAACCAAACAGCACTCTTAAAAACGAAATTGTAAAATTTAAAATTCAAACTTATGAAAGTGAGATTGCAACCATTCCTGTTCATGATATCAAGCAAGATGGTGATAATTACTTTAAAGCAATTATCTGCAGAAAGTTTAATATGAGAAATTCTACACCTTTTGCACTATCAATCTATTGTGATAAGGTAGATGAGAAGTATCAGATTTATTCTGAAAGGTTTTATGAGTACAATCCTCGTGAAATATCGGTTATGATACCAGATCATTTAAAGACAACTAAGAACATGATTTTGAAAATTGATTATTTAAAAAATCAGTTCTTTCATATCAACTTTAGTTTGGTTATAAGTGATTATTTGTTCTTAATCAATCCGCGAGTTGAAACTAGATAGAGTTGTATTAATTAACAAGAATTGCATTTATCTTTAAAGCAATGCAATAACTACGGTAACACTTATGTCAGATCAAGTTTATACAAAATCTCAAGGTATTGATTTTAGAAAAATATTTGATACCTTAAAACTTGCATTTCCTGTTCTTCATTCCTTGTTATCTTGCCTGGTAATTGCAGCGTGGATTCTAGTTCAATTTAATGACAGAATTTATAATTATGTAGAGACAGGGCCTCAAGTATTAGACTTTGTCCGCAATACAACTTATTTTGCAGCTAGTATAAATCTTTTACTATGGCTATATAGAAAACAATTTACTAATTTAATATTGGCTACTGTTTTAACAATATTATCTTTGGTTGTTTTAAAAGCATCATCTGAATATGTTTTGCTAAATTACATACTTATATGTGTTGCTGTATCAAATCTTAAAATAAGAACTTGTATTATTTTTGCCTCATCTTTTCTTGCCATTTTGATTGCATCTGCTTTCTTTGCAAATTTAACTGAAATTGGTAATGAAACATACATTGGTTTCAGGGAGAGTAGTTATAGATATCCTTTTGGCCAGGGGCACCCAAATGGTCTTGGTGCATCATTATTTTATTTATCAGTTTGCTTTTGGACTCTTTTTAAAAGCAAACTAAGTCACTTAGCATCTATTGCAATCAATGCGATTTTAATCTTGTTTTTAGTAAAGTATGTGGATTCAAGAACCTCTGAGATATGTCTTGCTCTTTTCACAATCTTCATAGCTTTGTCATTTGTATATGATTGTATTCATACAAGGTTAGGTATAAATCTAAAGAAGACTTTGTCTGCATTCTTGTTGCTCTCTTTCCCATTATTTGCGTTTTTTGTTTTATACATTTCTTATAGTTACGACCCTGAAAGTTTAGTATTCAAAACAATTAACGAATTATTTTCAAGTCGTCTAAGTTTGACTCATAACGCAATAGGTCAACATGGTTTTTCGTTATTCGGTAGTAGCAATGTAGTTACATACACTGGCGATCCAACTGGTGGAGATGGAATATTTTCACAAGATTATGCATGTTTAGACTCTATTTATGCATTCATTGCTATTCACTGGGGATTTATTGGATTATTTGTCTTTGCATATTCTTATTTTGTAATTGTTAGCAAATCTTTGGTAAATGGTAATTATCGAATTGCCTTAGCTCTGTTCCTTTTCTCTATTGAAGGTATTTCCGAAATCCATTACATTAGTATTTCTTTTAATATCTTTATCTTTTTGTTATTCGCAGAATTTGTTAGTAGGGAACACAAAGTACTATTTTCTTTAAAAAAATTCCTAGATATTCTAAAAACAAGTTATTTGAGTTTATTAAACTTTTGCAAGATTTGTTTTGTAACTGTATATATCGCAGCAAAGTCTGTTTACTCATTTTCTAAACAGAATTTTATAGTATGTGAAAATGTTGCTGAATGTTCTGATAATTTAAAAAAGAGCTTTAGACATTCGCTAGTAATTTATTGTATAAGTCTTTTAGTAATTTTCTGTTTCTTCTTTACTGATCTTGTTGATTACTTTAAAACTCTTTTTAACATCCTTGGTTTATCTGATTTTTACTCAAAAAACCTCTATATACTGTTTTTTGCAATAGCCATTGCATTTATAGTTTTTTATGCATACTCCATCTTTTCTGTAATTTTCTATGTAATTTTCATAAAGAGATTTGAATTACATTGTTCAAAATCTCTATGGTTAGCTGTTGTCGTTGGATCTGCGGTTATAGTTGGTAGTGTTATTTTTAGTAAAAATTTAATTCATAAAGAAATAAAAAACAGATCTCAAGATATTAACCTTGCTTCTAACCTTGTAAAGGTTCTCAATGATAATGGGCAGAAATTTAGTGTCTATGTGGATAAAGTACCAAGTTTATATAGAAGACAAGATCTTGAGGTTGAGCCAAAAATAGTTTTCTTTGATTCGGTATATCTTGATAAAAAGTCAAATGTGGTTTTTGCTGATCCTAATGATGAGCATATTATTTTATTTAAAAACGGTTATAAGTTTGCAAAGTTAAGTCCGACCTTATCCTTGTATGTAAGAGATGATAAACTCTTAAATATACTTGAAAAGGATGAAATTACTTTTAGCGATCGTTATACTTGTAAGAAATCATTTAATCTTAAAAGAATTGCTTTTATCAATCATTTAAGATATAAAAACAATGAGTTATACCTCAGGGATCAAAATCATTTCTTAGGTTGTATAGATCCGCTATTCTTTACACCAGGAAAGTACAGATTTACTCTTGATTATCATTATGATGCTGAAAACACATGGAGCAAAGATGGTAAGTTATTTAAGTTTGTTATAACATCAAATGATGGTACATATACAATCGTTGAGAAGAATGTCATGGTTGATGAAAATACTAATGGTGATAGAACATTAACCGTAGAGTTCGATTTACGTGAAAGTAGGTATTCTGTTAATATGCAGGTGTTTTCTAACATCAATACTCACTTATATTTTTCTAATATCTCATATGAAAAGTATCAATAAGCTAGATTGAATGTTTAATCTATCTTTAAAACTATCTAACTGTATTTTTCACTAACAGTGTTGTAATTGGTTAAAATGCAAAATCTTTATCAAAAAACATTACACAATTTTCATACTTTAAATTCATACAAGATTTTTTCTGTTCTGTTATTTGCATTATCAGCAACTTTTGTTTATCTTACATTTAATAGATGTTTTGATAATTTTTTTTTGGGGGATGAATGCTATAGCATATTGCTGTCGCATATGAGCTTGTCTTCAATGCTACAAGAAACAGCTATTGATGTGCACCCACCTTTATACTATATCTTACTAAGAGGTTTGTATTTAATCTTCGGTGACAAACCTATTGCATACCACTTTTCATCTTTTATACCATATGTAATTATTGTTGTTTTTTCTTGTACTCTTATAAGGAAAGAATTTAACCTTATTACAGCTTTTTTTGTTGTTGTTTTTGTATCTTTTTCTAATTGTGGTGAAAGATATATTCTTGAGATAAGAATGTATTCTTTAGCTTCAATGTTTGTGCTGTTTGCGTTTTATTCTTTATATTTCATCTTAAAAAACAATAAAAACTTTTATTGGTGTATTTTTGTTCTTTCTTCATTAGGTGCTGCATATACACATTATTATGCTCTAGTATCGGTTTCTTTTTTCTATATCACACTAATTATCTATTCTTTTTATAGAAAAGAGCTTATCAAGAAAACGTTCTTTGCATGTATTTTTACTGTAATTGCTTATTTGCCTTGGTTCTTTTATGGTTTACTGGGAGCTTTTTTAAGAACTGTCGAGAGTTGGTGGCTGTCTGATATACCTACATTAGATCTTATTATCCTATTTATATTTAATTACTTCTTTATTTGTATCGCTTTTATTCTATCTATACTGTCTTTTTTTATTCTGTGCAGAAAATCAAATACAGAAAATAGAATTTGGATTTTTTCAGGAATACTTGCTTTTATAGGTACAATTGCTGTTGCTTATACTCTAAGTTACACAATTAGACCATATTTACAAGACAGATATATCTATCCTCTAGTCCCTGTAGTATTTTTTATATTTGGCTACTGTCTGTCAAAATTTAAGTATGGCACAATTATATCTTTGCTTTTGATAACAGTTTTCTTTAGTTTTAGGGTACCAGCATATTATTACAGTTATTACTATAAAGTCTCCAAAAGTTTTTGCACATCATATTTTCTTGAAACAGTAAAACCTGCGCAAAATTCAAAGATCATCACTGATGATTACCATTTTAAATGGACCGTACTTCCATATTACTATCCTAATAACAAAGCTTTATATTTAACTGATATTGTAGAATATTTAGATAATTCTATTGATAATATTGACAGTGAAACGTGGCTAATTTGGACTCATGCATTATCTCAAGATGAAATGAGTAAAATAAGCAAAAAAGGATTAACAGTCAAAGAAGTAGCAAATTATTGGTTTGCAACAGACTTTCGCCGTGCCTATAAACTTACACACAAGTAAATGTCCTTTGGTGCTGTAACATAACTTACAGAAGATAGGTAGGAAATTTCTTTACAATGGAAATCAATTCAACTCGCAACAATGCTATTAAGATCCTGCTCTCTATATTTGGAGTTGTAGGTATTATTGTTGCTTTATATCTATCTTATGGCATATATTTCTCACAGTGGAATGATCCATTTACACATTCATCTTTAAAAGTTTATTTCTTAATTTTAGCTACTTTATACATTTTCTTTAATTGCCTTACAGGTATTAATAAAAGCTTTGTAAGTCGAGGTTTTTATAAAGAATTTGTCGTATGCATCAATGAAGTCTTAATTTTGGTATCACTTTTAATTCTTGTCCTGTTCTGGATGCATCGTCTCTTTGACTCTCATCGCTTGGTAATTGGATTCTTTGCTGTTTTCTTTTTATTTATCGATTGGTCATTAAGAGTCTTAATTAAAAACTTTTTAATTAAGGTTTATTTAAAAAGTAAGTTTGCTAAAAGATTATTAATAGTAACCGATAAAAAAAATGCTAAAGGTGTGTGCTCAGATCTTTTTGAGAATCTTGATTGGACTCGTCAAATCTGCGGCGTATCGATAATTAACTCAAAACAAATAGATAACACATCAACAGACTCATCATTAGATAAAGGATATCTTACTAAAGCGAAAGAAGAATATTGTAATTTAGATACAATTGAAGTAAGCCTCGGTAATAGCATTGATGTTGTATCTGGTCTTAATGACTTACTTGACTATGTTACAAAAAATAATGTGGATGAAGTCTTTGTCTATACAGATGCTGTTTATTCTAATGATATACTTAAAAATACCTTATCAAAAATTGAGGAAATGGGCGTTAGAGTTAATGTTAGGATCAATATAGACGTCTTTAACTATCTTCCAAATTCTTACATTAAGATTGATAAGTTAGGTAAGTATCAATGTGTATCTGTTAGCAGAAATTTCTACTCTTATAAGAAAATTGTCGCAAAGCACATTTTAGATTACATTGGTGGTATTGTTGGCTTTTTAATCTTTGGATTAATCTATTGTATCTTAGGACCAATTATAAAACTTGATTCAAAAGGCCCAATTCTATATTCTCAGCCACGAGTAGGTAAAAATGGTCGCATATTTAAGTGTTATAAGTTTAGATCAATGGTTACTAATGCTGATGAGCTTAAACAAAAACTTGCAAGTAAAAATGAAATGCAAGGCTTGATGTTTAAGATGGAAAACGATCCTCGTATTACCAAAGTTGGCAAATTCATAAGAAAAACAAGTCTTGATGAATTACCACAGTTTATCAACGTTTTAAAAGGTGATATGTCACTTGTGGGTACCCGTCCACCAACTGTTGATGAGTACGAAAAATACACCTCAAATCAAAAAGCTCGTGTTTCCATGACTACAGGTCTTACTGGTCTTTGGCAGATTAGCGGCAGAAGCGATATTAAAAGCTTTGATGATGTGGTAAAACTTGATATGGAATATATTGATAATTGGTCAATATGGCTTGATATTAAGATCATCATGATGACGGTGTGGGTTGTATTTAAAGGTCGTGGTGCTAAGTAAGTGACTAAACAGCTATATCCTTTTCATAATTTATTTCAATACAGAATAACTTTTGTTACTGCTCTTTAAAAGTATGGAAATATATTTGTCTCATATGGTTATGTTTAGAGTCGTAGAAAAAGTTCATCTTAATACGATGTTTGGAAATGGATGGGGGCAATACATCATTACATGTCTTTTTGTTTTAATAGGCGCTATTTGTTTTTCATTTGTGTGCCAAAAACTCATAAATAAAGTATTAGTACGTGCAAAGTTGGTAGAGGTGAGATAGTTCTATGCGGCATGTGTTTTTAGTCGGTGCTAAGTCTTTAGGTGCATACGGCGGATACGAGACATTTATAAACAAATTAACCGAATACCACTCCGGTAATAAAGATATTAAATACCATGTTGCAGTTAAGGCTAATGGACAGGGAGCTGGTGTTCCTGAAGGTGCTATACTTAAAAATGGTGGGTATGATTACCATAATGCTGATTGTTTCTCTATTTCTATTCCTGAAAAACTCGGTCCTGCTCAGGCCATTTATTATGACTGTGTCGCTTTGAAGAAGAGCATTGAGATTATTAAAAGAGATAGGATTGAGAACCCTATTGTCTATATCATGACTTGTCGTATTGGCCCTTTCTTTAATCATTATGCAAGACAAATTCGTGCATTGGGTGGAAAGGTATTCTTGAATCCTGACGGACATGAGTGGATGAGAGCTAAATGGAGTAAGCCTGTGAGGGCTTACTGGAAATATAGCGAAAAGAAAATGGTTCTTGGATCTGACTTGATTGTGTGTGACTCAATCAATATTGAGAAGTACATCCAGAAGACATATGGTGTGAAGAATACCACATTTATTGCATATGGTGCGGAGACAAGGAAAAGCGAATGCTCTGAAGAGAAATACGAGGAATGGTTGAATAGTAAAGGGTTGAAGAGAGGGGAATACTATTTAATAGTAGGCCGCTTCGTTCCTGAGAATAACTATGAGACCATGATCAAGGAATATATGAAGTCCAAGACCAAGAAGGACTTTGCGATTATCACAAATAGTGATGAGGCGTTTTTGGCAGCGTTGGAGAGTAGGTTAGGATTCAGTAAGGATCCAAGAATTAAGTTTGTTGGAACTATGTATGACCAGGAGCTTCTAAAGAAAATCCGAGAAGAGGCTTATGGTTATTTCCATGGACATGAAGTTGGGGGTACCAATCCAAGCCTCCTGGAAGCTTTGGGGTCAACTAAGTTGAATTTGTTATTAGATGTGGGCTTCAACCGAGAGGTAGCTGAGGACGCTGCACTTTATTGGACAAAGGATGAGGGAAACCTGGCTGCACTCATAGATGAGTGTGAGGATATGGATAGAGAAGAACTTGGTAGAAAAGCTAAAGACATAATAAAGACTGCATACAGCTGGGAATATATCAGTGATAGGTATGCGGAGATTTGGAGGCATTAAAATGAGACAACTTTCGGTAAAAGAGTCACAGGATGTTTCGCTAGAGATTTTAAAAGTCATAGCAGATATATGTGATAAGAATTCTCTAAGATATTCATTAATATATGGGACACTTCTTGGCGCAATTAGGCACAATGGATTTATTCCTTGGGATGATGATGTTGATATTATGATGCCTAGACCTGATTATGAAAAATTGTTGAAATACTTTAAAGAGCACATTTCTGATTACGAATACTTGCGTGTATTTAATAGAGAAGAATGCAAAGAGTATCCTTATATTCTTACACGTATAAGTGATGATAGATATTTTATTGATATGCAGAACGAGAAGCCATATGGTATGGGAGTATTTGTTGATATTTATCCGTATGATGGGTTAGGAAATGATAAAAATAGTGCTGTAAAATTAGCGTTAAAAGGTGATCATCTTTCTTCAATGGTTTATCAATCTACAAGAGATCACTTTGCACTTGAGACAACTACCTCTACTTTTAGAAAGATGATTAAATTCCCGGTATATCTAGTAGCTAAAATGATTGGAAAGGATTTCTTTCAAGATAGGCTAGAAAAACTTGCGGGAATTATTAAATATGATGAAAGCAAATTTGTTGGACCATTGGTTTGGCTTAAAGGGGGAGAGGAAGACGTATTTCCAAAGGAATGGTTTAATGAGTTAATAGATCATTCTTATGGAAAGTATTCTTTTAAAATACCTGCACAATATGATTTAGTACTAAAACATATTTATGGGGATTATATGAAACTTCCCCCAAAAGAGGATCAAGTAGGTCATCATTTTTATAAAGTATACGAGAAATAACACAAAAAAGGAGAAGTATTATTATGTATTACGTAGATCCAATTATCAAAAATTTATTTAGATATAATCAGGCTGAGGGAAGAGCAAAATATGTAAGACTTGACCAGAATGAAAATCCTGATGGCGTGCCAAAGTGGTTGTTTGACGAAGTTATGGAGAAGATTACCCCTGAATATCTTTCTCTTTATCCAGAGGAAATTATTTTTAGAGAGAAATATGCCAAATTACTCGGAATTAGTTCTGATGAAGTTACATTTACTGATGGCAGTGTTGTTGCAATGAACTATGTTGTGAGAACATTTGGAGAACCGGGAAAGAATCTTGTTTGTGTAACACCTACTTTTGGTATGTATAAAGTTTATGCCGATATGGTTGGTATGAACACTGTTTTTATTCACTATAAAGAAGATTATACATTTGATATAAATAAATTGATTGATCAAATTGATGAAAACACATCTATAGTATCTTTGGTTAATCCTAGTATGCCTATTGGTAACGCATATCCTGAAGAAGAAATTCTTCGTGTTGTAAAACGCGCTCAGGAAGTTGAAGCTATGGTGATCATTGACGAAGCGTATACATACTTCTATCAAAAGAATTCATTAAAGCTTATTAACGAGTATGAGAATGTAGTTATTCTCAGAACTTTCTCTAAGATGTTATCATTACCTGCCATTAGATTAGGTGCCATTGTATCTAACAAGCAGAATATTCAATATATCAACAATACAAAACCAACTTATTCAATTAATGGTGTGGCAATCGCTTTTGGTGAAGCTGTTGTCGACAATTTTGACCGTGTACTGGATGAGTTATATACAAAATTTGATGGTGGTCGCAAGTATTTATTGGATGAGCTTCAAAAGAACGATTATTCATTTATTCCAACTGAGGGTTGCTTTATTTGTATTACGCCTAAGTATAAAACAGCCGAGGAAATAACTGCTGAACTTGAAAAGAAGAATATTCTTATTTTCTGTGGCAAAGGTGATTCTGCTGGATTTTTACGTGTAACAATTTGGGATAAAAAGTATATGAAAATGTTTATGGATGCTTTGCTTGAAATAGACACTAAAATTGGAGAATAATAATGATTGTAGCTGTGGTTTTAGCTGGCGGAAAAGGCCAAAGGATGGATTCTGAAATTCCAAAGCAGTTTATAAATGTTTATGATAAACCAATATTGATGTACACACTTGAAGCATTTGAAAAACACCCACAAATAGATGCGATAGAAGTTGTTGCCATCGATGGATGGGAAGGTCTTGTGTGGGCCTATGCAAAGCAGTTTAATATCTCGAAACTTAAGTGGGTTGTAAGTGGCGGTAATAGTGTTCAGGAATCTATTAGAAATGGATTATTGAATATCGAAAATGAAGTAAGCGGTGATGATGTTGTTCTTATTCATGATGGAATCAGGCCTCTCGTTGATCAGGATGTGCTTACTGATGTTATAAAAGTGGCAAACGATAAGGGAAATGCTGTAAGTTCAATGCCATATAATGAACAGATTTTTGTGATTGATAGCGATAATGAAGAAACTACAAAAGAGTATGTAGTCAGAGAGACTATAAGAAGAGTTTCAACTCCTCAAGCTTACAATGCAACAATGATTATAGATTTATATAAGAAAGCTTTTACAGATGGTAAAGGAATTTTTGGATCATCTTATGCAGATACATTGATGACAGAATATGGACGATCAGTTTTTTATTCAATGGGTTCAGATAAAAACATTAAAATAATAGACCAGGATGATTTAAATCTTTTTAAGGCCTTTCTTCAAAAGGAAAATGCTAACTGGTTGAAGTAAGAGGACAGCTTATGAATTATGCAGTTATTATAGCAGGTGGTTCTGGTCATCGCATGGGACAAGATATACCTAAACAATTTATAAATGTATGTGATAAACCGATTTTAATATACACCCTGGAAGGATTCCAGAATCATCCACTAATTGATGAGATTCATGTGGTCTGTATTGATGGTTGGCACAATGTATTGAAGGCATATGCAAAGCAATACGGAATTACAAAGTTAACAAAAATCGTTTCTGGAGGGGCAACTGGTCAGGAGTCTATAAGAAATGGTGTTTATTCATTCGAAGGTGTTGCAAATTCTGACGATGTAATCATTATTCATGACGGCGTTAGACCAGTTATTAATAATGATGTTGTGGCAGATGTCATTGATAAAGCGCAAAAATACGGCAATGGTGTTACTTCCACACCGTACAACGAACAGATATTTAGGAATAACGAGGATGAACTTTCATCTAATAGTTATATTCCTCGTGAAACATTACGCAGGGTTGCTACCCCACAGGCGTATAACTTTGGAATTTTAGACAAAGCTTATCATGAAGCCTTTGAAAAGCAAATCGGTATTTACGGATCGTCTTACACGAACACAATGATGGTTGACCTTGGATACACCTTGCATTTTGCATTAGGGTCAAATATGAATATAAAATTAACCACTAGAGATGATTTAGACATTTTTAAATCATACCTAGGATCTTAAGCTAAAAGAGCAATAATTTTCTTAGGTATTAATGGTTTACCCAAAATGCTCAAATTCATTAATCATTAGACAATGATATTTTGAGCAAAGTTCTTTTAAAATTTGATATACAAATCAGTAGGATACCTTTTTAGATTTTTTCTGAAATGGCTTCATTCTGCAGTGAATTTTACAGAATTCTGGACTTTTGGAAATTTAGAGGTATTTCTTTGATTTTTTAGGGATTAGATAATAAGAAAGGGATTGTTTGTGATATAATTATTGTGTTACTAATCAATTAGATACAAACAAATCCCATGAACAAATTATCACTTATTATTACCCCAAAGTCAACCTCTAAAGCAACTTCTTTACTCTCAGTCATCTCAAAGGAGAATATTGACTCAATTGCTCGTGATGAGGGTGCTCTTATCAGAGAAAGAAAGTTCTCATTATCCTCTTATATTATCAATGCCATAAAGAAGATCAGCTCTCCTACAAAGTCCTCTGAGTTTACTCTCTGTTCAATGCATCTTAGTTTAACAGGATAAATCCTGATAAGACTTTAAGTCATAAATGCATTCACAAACAGCTGCAGTGTGAAGAGTCTTTAAGAACCGTTGAAAGCCTAATAGCTGAGGCTCTAACCCTATATCAGAGCAGGTCCTTCTACAGGGACTTAAAGAAGTCTCTGCCTAAGGATTTAGATACACTTTTATCAGAGCTGAAAGTCAAAGACATTATCCTCATATACGGTACCGAGATTGACCTGTCCTATTCATGCATTGATAACTTCCCCTGTAAGGGAAAAGGCAGATTAAGACTTGATGGCAAACCTCCAAGACCTGGTTTAAAGCTGCATGTTGCCTTCTCATTAGTTAAACACACATTTGAATATGTTGAAATAACTGAAGCTGTAGGCTCTGAACGTGAATGTGTCTATCCAGATAAATTCAGTAACTGCCTTATCATTGCTGACAGAGGTTATGTTAATGAAGAGCTTTAGAGCGTATTAAAGATAGCGGCAATCTCTTTTTAATCAGAGGTAAATCAAATACTGCAGGCTCTATCAGAAAGGCTGTATCTGATGAATTCACTGAAATTGAAGAGTACAAAGGTCTTAAGGTAAATCAGCTCCCACAGGGAGCCAATGCTGATTTACAGATTAAGACTCAGAAAGGTAAATCTATCCGTGTAGTGATAAGACATCATCAGCATAATGATGACTCATGCTCTATTATCAGAACCAATATTCCTAAAGAGAGTCTATGTGCCAAGCAGGTTTATCTGCTTTACCGCATCAGATGGACCATTGAATTATTCAATAAAGCCAACAAGCAAAGCTCATGCCTTCAGAGTATTAACAGTGCTGATAAAAACATCATTCTGATATTCTTACTGTTGTCCCTGTTGGTGTCGATAATCAAAAACTACTGTGGTCATAAGGCCAGATTTGAGCACAACATAAACTATCTTTCATTACTTAAACTGCATAAACGCAACTTAAGTTTTAGAAAGCTCTTTGATGCTTTACTCAACAAAGGATTATCTACTGTATATCAAATTTTAAAAGAACTTCTCGATGACATAGCTCTGAACGCAAGGCGTTCAAAACCATCTAATCGAGATCGTGTTTTATTAAAAGATCTGCCATTGTTAATCTGGCAGATCGTT
>Ga0256405_10005643_pt1 | contig 21202 bp, 19 predicted proteins | sample RumenRJG_02DNA_FD_189096 | JGI IMG/M metagenome (GOLD analysis project Ga0256405, IMG submission 189096) | Bovine rumen microbial communities from Lethbridge, Alberta, Canada - RJG_02 | ecosystem: Host-associated > Mammals > Digestive system > Stomach > Rumen | place: Canada: Alberta... | reverse complement strand
TAGAATTATAAGAATTTTAAAATTCTAATTTATTTGAGGTGTAATGATGAAGGCAGTAATTCCAGCAGCAGGTTTAGGAACAAGATTCTTGCCTGCCACTAAAGCTCAACCAAAAGAAATGTTGCCTGTTTATGATAAACCAACCATTCAATATGTAATAGAGGAATCCGTAAACTCTGGTGTAGACGATATATTAATTGTTACAGGTAAAGGTAAAAGGTCAATTGAGGATCATTTTGACAGATCCTTTGAATTGGAACATCATTTAAAAACTAAAGGCAAAGAGGATTTTTTAAAGGAAATTGAATATATCTCCGAATTGGCAGATATTCATTTCATAAGACAAAAAAAGCAAAAAGGTCTTGGAGATGCTATTTATTGTGCAAAAAAACATATTGGAAATGATCCTTTTGTAGTTATGTTAGGGGATACAATCACTAAAGATGCTGTCCCATGCACAAAGCAATTAATTGATATCTATGAAAAATATGGCAAATCAGTTATTGCATTAGAAGAGGTTCCTGATGAAAAGGTAGAAAGATATGGTATTATTGGTGGTGAAGAGATTGAACCTAATATCTATAAAATCGATAAATTGGTTGAAAAGCCACCTTTAAGAGTTGCACCAAGTAATTTGGCAATTATGGGAAGATATGTTCTCACTCCTGATATTTTTGATTGCATTGAGAATGTAGAGCCAGGTTATGGTGGAGAAATTCAATTGACTGATGCATTGTCTAAATTAGATGAAATTTATGGTCAAGTATTTAAAGGCCAATCTTATGATATTGGTAATCGTATTGATTGGTTAAAAACTTCTTTAAAATTTGCTTTAGAAGATGAAAAAGCTAAAGAAGATATTTTAAATTTCATAAAGAATGAAATTATGTAATTGTTTATTGAATGAATTTTAGTAATATTGGATAATTTTTATTTCAATATTTTTTTAATATTGGATAAATTTTTTAATTAATTTATTTAAGATATCCTTAATTAAAGTGATTCAATGATTAATGAAAAAAGTCCTCAGGAAGAGATTGAAGAATTAAAGATACAACTTTCCAATTATCGCAAGGAAAACCGTATTCTTAAGGAAAGGTGTGAATCTTATGAAGATAGGATAGAGCATTTTGCCATTGAAAGAGAAAATCTTTCAAGGGATATAATGCATTTTGAATCATTGGAATTGGAAGTAAGACAATATGATATTGAAGAGTTGGCTCTAGAGACTAAAAAATTGAATCATAGGGTAGATGTACTTAGAAGATATCTTAAGTCTGAAAGGGAGGATAATGAAAAATTAAATGAATTGATTAATAAATTGACTAAAGAATTGAATGATGCCAATTATGAAATTGCTAATCTGGAAAGAGACTTGAGGAAATCACGGATTCGTCAGAATCAAAGGACATTCTTTTTGGAAAACCGTTTGGACATAGCGTATACAAAATTGGCTGAGATGAAATACACTTTAAATGAATTTGATGAATTAGGATTTTTTGAAAGGGTAAGAGGTAAAAAACCTAAAAGCTTAGAGAAAAATGACATTTAGTTTTTTGTTTATTTGAATTGGAATTTTATAATATTTATTGTTAAAGGTGTTTTTTATGGAAACTCAAAGAATTATGGTTACTGGTGGAAGCGGATTTATAGGAACTAATCTTGTAAATGAACTTAGAAATAGAGGACATGAAGTTTTATCTGTTGATTTATTGCATCATGAGGATGAGGCGGATTTATACTCTGATTCTTATTCTGACTATGTAAGAGGAGATATTCGTAACTATCGTCAAATGGAAAGAATCTTTGATGATAATGAAAAGTTTGATTATGTTTACAACTTAGCTGCAGAATATGGAAGATGGAATGGTGAAGGATATTATGAAAACCTTTGGGAAACCAATGTAATAGGTTTAAAGAACATGATCCGTCTTCAAGAGAAATTAGGATTTAGAATGATTTCATTTTCATCTGCAGAAGTTTATGGTGATTATGAAGGAATCATGACTGAAGATGTTATGGAAAACAGGCCGATTAAGGATACCTATCAAATGAATGATTATGCTATTTCCAAATGGGCTGGAGAATTGATGTGCATGAACTCTGCAACCATGTTTGGAACTGAAACTGTAAGAGTTCGTCCTGTAAATTGTTACGGTCCTCATGAAGCTTATTCTCCTTACAAAGGCTTCATTCCTATTTTCATTTATAAAGCACTTCATGGATTACCTTATTCTGTTCATAAAGGTCATAAAAGAATTATTGATTATGTTGAAGATACTGCAAATACCTTTGCAAATATAGTTGATAATTTCATTCCAGGGGAAGTCTACAATGTTGGAAGCAAACAGGAATGGGAAATGACTATTGAAGAGTATTCTGACTTAGTTTTAGAAGCTGTAGGAATTGATGATTCATTAGTGACTTACACTCCTGCTGAAGCTTTCACCACTAAAGTCAAAACTATTGACTTTTCTAAAGCTATCCGTGACTTAAAACATGATCCTAAAGTTGATCCTAAAGAAGGAATCAGAAGAACTGTTGAATGGATGAAATGGTATTATAGGATTGAAGATTAATTCTTAATCTCAATTTTATAATCAAATTTTTTTACTATTTTTTTAATTTTTTAATTAATACATTTTTAAGTGATAAAATGGAAAGGATAGTGGCTATCATACCGGCTTACAATGAGGAAGATGCTTTACCTGATGTCATAGGTGGAACTTTAAGGCATGTAGATGAGGTTATTGTTGTTAATGATGGAAGCAGTGATAAGACTGCTGAAGTAGCTATTGGAGCAGGGGCTCGTGTGATTAGCCATAGCATTAATTTAGGCAAGGGTGAAGCATTGAAATCAGGTTTTAAAGCTGTGGATGATGATTCTATCATTGTTACAATTGATGGTGACGGTCAGCATAATCCTGATGAGATTCCTGATTTGATAATGCCAATTATTGAAGATGGTGTGGATTTGGTTAATGGTAGCCGGTATATGAATGGCCCTGAGGAAAACACTCCTGCATATAGGAGAGTTGGACAAAAGGTTTTGGATATTGCAACCAACATCTCTGCAGGAATTAAGATCACAGATTCTCAAAGTGGTTTCAGAGCATTTTCTTCAAGCGCTAAAGATTGTTTCAGATTTAAAGATACTGGTTTTGGAATTGAAAGTGAAATGCTTGTTGATGCTGCAGAAGCCGGTTTAAAAATAGTTGAAGTTCCTATTACAGTTCGTTATGATGTTGATGGATCAACTAAAGACCCTATAACTCATGGAGTAGGTGTTTTATTCAATATAACTAAAGATAAAGTTCTCAGAACATTTAAAAGATAGTTGATTCATTCTTTTTTTTTAAATAATTTAATTATTTTGAAAGAAAAAATAGATTCCCAAAAAAATTTAAGATAATTAATTTTTTCGAATAATAAAAAATAGGGGTGTATAATAAATTTAAAATTAATTAATTTTTTCGAATAATAAAAAATAGGGGTGTTATAATAAATTTAAAATTAATTAATTTTTTCGAATAATAAAAAATAGGGGTGTTATAATAAATTTAAAATTAATTAATTAATTTTTTCGAATAATAAAAAATAGGGGTGTTATAATAAATTTAAAATTAATTAATTTTTTGATAATAAAAAAAGATTTAGCTTAAAAAATAAGCTAAATGAAATCTTTTTATGAATAAACTAAAAAAATTAGAAACGTTTAGGTTTCAGTTTTTTGGTTTTTTCTTTGCTTGCATTTTTTGCAGCTTCTTCATATTTGTCACAAACAGAATTTACTTCACCAATATCCACTACTTTTCCTTTATCAATCCAAATTGCCTTATCGCATATGTTTCTAATCTCTTTAATTGAATGTGAAACAAGTAAAACTGTTGTATTTGATTCCATCAATGATTTAATTTTTTCTTTACTTTTCTTTTTAAAATTAATGTCTCCAACACCAAGAACTTCATCAAGAATTAGAATATCCGGATCAACAATTGTTGCTATTGAAAATCCAAGTTTTGATAGCATTCCAGAAGAATAATTTTTTACAGGAAGATTGATAAATTCTCCAAGTTCTGAAAATTCAAGTATTTCATCATATTTTGATTTTAGAAATTCTTCATCATATCCGAGGATTGCTCCATTTAAGAAAATATTCTCTCTTCCAGAATAGTTTTTATCAAATCCTGCCCCTAATGATAAAAGAGGAGCTATGTTTCCATTAATGATTACTTCTCCTTCATCAGGAGTGTATACTCCAGAAATAATTTTAAGTAAAGTACTTTTTCCAGCACCATTAAAACCTATAATTCCGATTTTTTCACCTTTATAGATTTTAAATGACACGTCATCAGTAGCTTTAAAAATAGTTTTTTTCTCTTTAGTCCTATTTAATGTCCTAATGACATATTCCTTTAGGTTATCAATCTTATCATTGCCTATTTTAAAACTTAAGGATACATGTCTTAATTCAATTGAGACATTATCCTCAGCACTGCTTTCTAAAAGTTTTTCTTCTTTTTTAGGTGAGATAATATTCTTAAAAAAATTGATAATTCTTTTTAATGCATTATCTTTTTCTTTTTCTTTTTCTTTGTTCATATTATCTCTCCATGATTATAATTATTAAAATTTCAATGTTTAGAGTTCTAGAGTAAGCTTATCTTGATACTTTCTGAATAAGATGATTCCTATAATGAATATTACTATAGAGAAAACAAAAGTAGTAATCATTATTTTTTGTGAAGGGAATCTTCCAAACATTATAAATTCTCTAAATTGTGCAATAATACCATAAATAGGGTTAAGTTCCATATATCCTCTAACTGGTTGTGGGACGATGCTCATTGGGTAAAATATTGCACAGGCATAAGTAAGTAAACTTGTAAAAATCTTGTATAAGTATTCCATATCAGTAAATTTGGTACATACAATTGCTAAAATTAACCCTACCCCTGTAATTAATATAAATAAAGTTGCAATAGGGATTATTGCAAATAGGGACATAAAATAAAAAGGGGATTTTGTAGCGATCATAATTGCTATCATTACTATCAATGACATTAGGAAATTAAGAAATTCAGAGCAAATGTTACCTAAAGCAAATATGTATCTAGGAACATAAATTTTTTGTAAAATGCTTCTATTCCTTTTTATTGAAGTCATTGCGGATTTTGTACCTGCATTGAAAAAGTCAAGAGTACATCTTCCTGCCATAAAGTAAACTGGGAAATTTTCAATACTTTTAGCAAATATTGTAGAAAATATTGCTGTTAAAATAGCCATTTGTATTAAAGGATTTAGAAAACTCCAAAGAATTCCCAGTACTGAATCTTTATATTTGGAAGTAAAATTCTTTTTAATTAATTGTCTTAATAAAAAATTTTCGCTTGTTCCTTTTTTCAAAAGTTCTAATGTCATAATGTTTACCTTATTAAGTAGAATAATAATATATTAAATATATCTTTTATAAGTATATAAAATTATTTATAATCTTTTATAATATTTATTTAGTAAAAGATTATATAATCTTTTGGATTTAAGTTATGATTAAATTTTACAAATCTTGGTATGTTTTTTTAGGGAAAACCTATATGAAAAATAAATAATTGAATATCTAAATTAATTAATTATTTAAAATCATTAAATTATTTAAATTAATTGAATTATCTAAATTATTTAAATTAATTAAATTATATTAATAATGACAAACAATATTATAATAATAAAATATAATTTTATTTTTAAAAATTAAGGAGAGATAAAAATGAAATTTGAAGATTTAATTGCAAAATGTCCTAAATGCGGTTCTACTGATAAGACTGCTCACAGGAGATTCATTGATAATCATCATGCACATGCTGAATTAAAGGAATTTAAATGTGACAATTGCGGATATGTTTTTGAAACTGGTAATGATGTGGAAAAATCAGAAGAGGAAACAATTAAAAAAGACCTCATAGGTGAATTAAATAAAAAATTGTAATATTTCTTTAAAGGATAAAAGCAAGTGCTTTCATTTGCTATATCTTTTTAAATTTATTTTTTGAGGGATTAAATGACTTTTCATGTAATGATCATACCAACTTTAGGATGCCCATCTAACTGTGCCTATTGTTGGGGTTCTGAAGAAAATGCAGAATTAATGGATATTGATGTTATAAATCAAATTGTCAAATGGCTAGCTAATTTCAGGGATGAACCTGTACATTTTACTTTCCATGGTGGAGAGCCATTGCTTGCAGGTTATGAATTCTATGAAAAGGCACTTCCATTGCTTAATGATGCAACCACTCATGAAACTGAAGGTTTTTCCCTACAAAGTAATTTATGGCTTTTAGATGAAGATATGGCTAAATTATTCTCAAAATATAATATAGCTATCAGTACAAGTATTGATGGTCCTAAAGAGATTAATGATTATCAAAGAGGTGAAGGATACTTTGATAAAACTATGAAATCAGTTAAATTAGCTACTGATAATGGCATACAAATCAACTTTGTTTGCACTTTCACTTCATATTCCAAGGATTTATCCGATGAGATTTATGATTTCTTTAAGCAAAATGGATTGAACTTAAAAATTCATGCTGCTTTGCCGTCCTTGCGTGGGGATAATGCAGATCCATGGGCACTTCCTCAAGAGGAACATGGAAAACTGTTAATCGATTGGTTAGATAAGTACTTGTACGACTTGGATAAGTTTGTTATAATGGACTTGGATCATATTGCAAAAAGCAGTCTTAGAAGAGTGGGAACTTTATGTACTTTTAATGATTGTATGGGTACTACTCTTGCTGTAGGTCATGACGGTTCAATTTACCCTTGCTATCGTTTTGTTGGAATGGATGAATACGTAATGGGAAATGTATACGATGAGCCTTCCATGGAAGACTTGGAGAAATCTGAGGCATGGGAAAAACTAATGGAATTCAAGAATTTTGTTGATGAGGACTGTGCAGATTGCAAGTTCATTAAATTCTGCAGAGGAGGATGCCCATATAATGGAATAGTGGCAACCCAATCTCCAAGAGCTGTAGATCCACAATGTGAAGCTTATAAGATGATTTTTGGTGAAGTTTCTAAAAAAGCTAATGAAGACTTTAAGAAACATGCTATGGTCGCATTTGGTGGAGCTCCAAGAGTTAGAAAAGAAGGAGACCCATTTTCAATCATGGATTTAATGACTAAAATGTAATTTCTAATTACTTTTTCTATTTTTTTATTATTTTCATTTTCTTTATTTTATTTTCTATTTTCTTTTCTTATATTAACTTATTTTAACTCTTTCTATAATTGTACAAACTCTTTTTATAGATAACTATTAATAATATGTAAATTAAATAAATATTTATATTATACTTTATTTACGATTCTATTGAATTGTAGAGTTAATATAATCTTAATTATTTATAGATTTATTTAAAAAGATTTATTTAAAAGCTTTTTAAAAATTTTTTAAATAATAATTTATATTTATAGAGGCATGTTATGTTTTTTAAAATTAGGAGAGATACTTTAATAATTCTATTATTAGCTTTTATCTTAATTGTTTGTGGTAGATTGATTATCTATGTAGCATATGCATCCTCTGCTGAAGTCGCTGAAGGTGTACCTATTGCAGGTATTATCGTTAAAGGAAATGATATAGTTCCTATTGACAGTATTCGTTATAATGTTCAGAACTCTGGTTTAAGAGAAGGCAGTTATATTGATGGAGATATCCTTAAGACATCCATACGGGAGCTGCCCGTGACTGAGGCCGAGGCAAATGCGGAGAAATTTGTTCGAAGATCAACAATTCCAGGTACAAAAATCGCCCCTATTGCTGGTGCGGATGTTAGTGTAAATAGAGACACTGGTATTGTTACAGTTACTGTTATTGAAGATTTCTCAACCATTAATATTACAGGTAATAAGACTACAGCTGCTGATAGTTCAAATCTAGAAAAATCAACAAGTGTTTATAATTATAGTATTGCTGGATAGGAGGTTAAAATTTGAGTAAAAAGTCTTATAAAATCATAGGTTTAATATTTTTAGTTTTAATGCTCTTTTCAGTAATGGCTGCTGCTTCAGCTACTTGTAACGTAATTGTTATTACTGATCCAACCGGTGAAGACCCAAATGGTGCTGCTGCAGGAAGTATGTCCTTTGCAAACAACATGTTCCAATCTTCATTCATCATGTCAAAGAATGATGGATATGCTATGCTTTCCGGGGGGGAAGGTAACGGTACAGAAAGGAACTATGCGATTATTGATGCACTTGGAGCTATGCAACATGGTTCCAGCCCAGCAGCGGCTGCTGCTTTAGCAAGCGGTTTTGATGGTATTCGTCTTGTTATTGGTGGACCTTCAATGGGTGCAGCTATTGGTGGGGACTATAATGCATATCTTGTAGTGGTGGATAATGATGGAACAGTCAGAATCACCCACCATGAAGGTGGTGTAGTGCAATTGCCACAAGGCTCTAAAGGAGCTATTATTCACTTAAGGAACAGTCAAGGTAACCCTAAGATGGGTACTGCAGACCGTGTACGTAGAGAAACTGCAGTAAACATCGGAAAAATGATTAGGGATGGATATCCTGCTACCTATATCGTTGGAAAAGCTATGGAAGAAGTAGCTAGAGATTCTGGTGAGAAATATGGTGGAGGTGCAGTTAACCTTGTATCATTAATCAGTACTGGAGACATGTTCGTACCTAAAGAAGTTAACACCACAGGTTATCCTATGGATGAAAATTACTCTAAAGTATGTCTTGACTGTGGTTGGGCTACTGGATACCCTGATGCGGAAAACTATAATGTCTGTCCAATCTGTAATCATGAACTGGAAGTACGTTCTGCTACAGATGTTTTGATTAATGAGATTACAATATCCAAGGATTCTGTTTCTGTTTCAGTTTACGGAAGTGAAAAAGCCGGTCTGGCGGATATTACCCGGGAGGTAGTAAAAGCATCAGTTAAGAAGTATGGTTATAATGCATCGACTATAGCGGGTTCAATTAATAAGGGTATCAATAATGGTCTTATCGTTGGTGTAGATTATGTTGAGCCTAGCGATTTAAACGTTAAACCTGATGTCCGTGCTGTAGGTGTATATTATAATCCATTGCCTAATGGTAGAACTTCTCCTGCATGGAATTTGCCTATCAATTCCATAGTGCTTACTATTTTAGGTTCTATTCAAACAGCAATCGGGTTTGTTTTAATAGTCTTAGTTGTATTTAGAACAAGATTATTGAAATCATTCAGAGACCGTGTTTCATAAATTGGTTTTTAATCAATTTTTATTTTTTTATTTTTTTAACTTTTCATTTTTCTTCATAACAATTATTTTTTAAATTTTTTGTTCATTAATTATACTGTTTTTTATCTATTTTTCTATTTATTTAATTATAATTATTTATTATTCAATTTTTTTAAATCTTTATTTGTTTTTATTCAATATTTTAAGTCTTATTGTTTATTTTTTAATTTAATAAGTTTTTAATAGTAATATATTTAAATAAAAAAATATAAATTAATATATAGATTTTTAAATAATGTAAATCATTTATTTTATTTTTTTATTATATGATTATAGGGATAATATGGCTTTGGTATTAATTAGAGGAGAAAACAATTCAAAAATTCTTAATGCAATTGCAGATGTTGAAAGACATGCGAATTTAAATTTAACTACAAAACCTAAAAAGATTGATGCAAAATATGCAGATAAAATTGTTGAAAACATTTTAAAGGCTCCATTAAGAACCAAATCAAAAGTTGCTACTGCATTTCGAATAAAGGAAGACACTGCAACTGCAATTGTTCAAATCAAAAAGATCCATCCCCCTGCTCATATTGTTGTAATCAGCAATGATTATGAAGATTATAAAGATTTAAATAGATCATTAAATGATGCAAAAGTATTCAGAGGATATTACTCTGGCAAAAAGCAATCAACCCAAATGAAGGATTATAAAGTTAATAAGAGTGAATAAATTAGTATAATCCCTTTACTTTTTTTAATTTTTCTACTATTTTATGGCTATTTCTATTTTAATATTCTCTACTATTTTATGGCTATTTCTATTTTAATTTATTTTCTAATCCCAATTTCTATGTTTATTTTTCACTTATCTTATCTAGTTTTCAGTTAACTTGGTAAATGCCTTATTAGAATTATTTAAAAAGTATTATATAATTCAAAAATCATATATTTAAACATGAATTGTGAAATATGTGGTAAACCTATAGAAGGCAGACCTATAAGAACAAAAATAGATGGTTCAGTTTTAGAAGTTTGCAAGGAATGTTCTAAATTTGGTAGAGTACAAAAGGACACTCCTCTTGAGAGGAAATTTGTTTCTAGAAACAAAAAGGGAAATCCTCAAAGACCTCAAGCAAACAAACAGAATGTTCAAAGAAGACGCAGAGAAGAACCTATGGATGAATTGGTTGAAGATTATAATGTATTAATCAGAAAGGCTAGAGAATCTAAAGGTTGGACTAGAGAAGAATTAGGCGCTAAGATGTATGAAAAGGTTTCAGTAATTAACAGGATTGAATCTGGCAAGATGGAACCTGACATTAAATTAGCTAAAAAGTTCGAAAAGACTTTGGGCATCACTATAATTGAAAAATATGATGAAATGGATTTGGAATCATTTAAAAGTTCTGCATCAGGTCCAAATACATTAGGAAGTATTGTAAAGATCAAAAGGAAATAATCCTTTCACAATGTATTTTACAATATTTTCAATTTCATTTTTTCATGATTATTGTTCTATTTTTTTACTATTGATTCGATAATTTTTCATGAAACTATTTTTCGAAATTATTTTTCTTACTAAAATTAAGAAAAACTTTATATATTACTATGTATAAATTATTTTATAATCTACGAATATTTAGATTTTAATAGAATTATAATATATAACAATTATTATAATCCTAAATCTATCTTAAAATGTAAAATTGTTGTAAAATTAATTTAGAATATCTTAGAGTATTCTAAAACAAATTTAAAAATTAATTGAAAATTATATTGATAATTCATAATCTTAAAGGAGGAGTATAATATGGAAGATTCTCCAAATGAAGTTCAAAATATCGCTAGTCCCACTAAAATAGATGAAGTGGATGAGCCAAAAACCGTTGAAGAACTTCAAAAAAAACTAGACTTGCTAAAAGCAGAAAATACAAAAACCAAACGTAATCTCATGTGGAAGGTTAGAAAGCTTGAAAAAGATAAGATTCTAACTGAAAATGAAAAGATACGTTTAGAAAGAGAGTTAAAATCATTAAGAGGTGAAGTTGAAAGATTCAGATCACCTCCCCTTATATTGGCTACCATTACTGAAGTAATCGATGATTCCAGATTAACTGTTAAAAGCAGTACTGGGCCAAGTTTCCTTATTAACTATTCTAAGTTCTTGGATGAAAAATTATTGAAACCAGGTTCAAGAGTAGCTTTAAATCAACAAACCTTTGGTGTTGTTGAAGTATTGCCTTCTGAAAAGGATGCAAATGTTTCAGGTATGGAAATTGACACCAAACCTGATGTAACCTATGATGTGATTGGTGGTTTGGATGATCAAATCATTGAAGTTAAGGAAACAGTGGAATTACCTTTAAAACATCCTGAATTGTTTGAAAAGGTAGGTATTGACCCACCTAAAGGTATTCTATTGTATGGTCCTCCAGGAACTGGTAAGACCTTGCTTGCTAAGGCAGTGGCTAACGAAACAAATGCAACATTCATTAAGGTTGTTGCTTCTGAATTCGTAAAGAAATATATTGGTGAAGGAGCAAGAATGGTTAGAGAAGTGTTTGAGCTTGCTAAGGAAAAGGCACCAAGTATCATCTTCATTGACGAGCTTGATGCAGTGGCTGCACAAAGACTTAAAAGTTCCACCAGTGGAGATAGAGAAGTTCAAAGAACTCTCATGCAATTGCTTGCAGAATTGGATGGTTTTGAATCCCGTGGAGATATTGGTATAATTGGTGCTACCAACAGACCGGATATCTTAGACCCAGCATTGCTCAGACCTGGAAGATTCGACAGATTCATTGAAGTTCCAGCTCCAAATGAAGAAGGAAGACTCGAAATTCTCAAAATCCACACCAAGAGAATGAATTTGGCTTCTGATATAGATCTTAATGATATTGTTGCTCTTACAGAAGGATTCGCTGGTGCAGACTTAAAGGCAATTTGTACAGAAGCAGGTATGTTTGCTATCCGTGAAGAAAGAGACCATATCATTATGGCAGACTTTGAGGATGCTATTAACAAGATTTTAGGTAAAAATAAGGAAGGCCAATTAGATGACAATGGCGGAGTAATGTTCGGATAATTTCGAACTTACTTTTCATTTTTTTAATTTTTTTATTTATTTTAATTCTATTTTTTATATTTTCATACTCATTAAATGGCCTGTGATGAACCCTATGAGCTCTGATACGTGATGAATGATGGGCGATCTGAGGCCATTTTATTCTTATTTTTTTTAAATTATTTTTATTTCTTTTTTTAATTCTTCTTTTTTTATTTTTTTATATTTTTATTCTTCTTTTTTTATTTTTTATTATTATTCTTTTAATTTATTTCACTTTTTTTAAGTTTATCTAACTTATTTTCTCTTGATTTATTCAATTTTAACCTATTCTTTTACATAAACTATATTTAAAATAAAAATTATAAATATAAACTAATGTTTGGTAAAGATAAAAAAGAAGAATTTCATGAAAAAATATTATATGAGGCACAACCTAATATTTTTGTCTATTCAAAAGGAATTTTAATATCAATGTTTGTTCTCGGATTTTTATTTTTCTTGTATTCTGCGGGTATTCAATACATTGGGAACATGAATGTCTATTTGATTGAATCAACTAAAGTTCCAATGACACGTTATTTTGCAATAGCTGTGTTTATCTTAATAATGATTGTATTGCTATACATCATATTAAAGCTTTTAATCTGGACTTCAATCAAGTATACAATCACTGAAAGCAGAGTGATTGTTGAGAAGGGCATACTATTGCAAAAGAAAAACTACATGCCTTTTAACACTATTCAGGATGTTAGCCGTTCCCAAAGTCTTCTTGGAAAAATATTTTCAGTAGGCACTATAACATTATACAGTGCTTATGATGGAAAGGATTTGGAATTGAAGGATGTTTCCAGCCCTAAAAAGATTGAAGATATCATATTTGAGAATATAAGGGGAACCCATTTAAGATCTCGTAATTTTTATGATGATGATTTTAATTCCAATTTCAATCCAATAAGGCCAAATCAGGAACCTGGCCATTATAGGCGTATGGAGGATTTGGATGATTTGGAATTGGTCGATGCGAAAGAGCGTAAAAGACAACTTAGAGAAATAAGACGCCAAGCTAAACAATCCAGAAACAATCCAAATTACAATTCCAATTATAATGCTCCATATGGTCCTAATGATCATTATTATAATGATTATAACAGTTATAATGATTATGGTGGCTATGATTATGATGATTACTCAAGAGATAGGGGCTATAGGGAAAGCAGAGCTCCTAGAGAAAATTACAATAATCAATATGATTCAAGAAGAAGGCCTGATTCACATCATCATCAGTATTCCGGAGCTATTAAAGACTCTTACTCAAGAAATCCTGACAAATACTTTGCAAACAATTATGAGGAATTCCATCAAAACAATCTAGATGCTCAAAGAGATTATGATGATTATATCCAAGGCAGAAATCAGTATGCAGAGGATTATAACGAAGAGCCTCAAAAGGTAGAAAAGAAATCCAAAGGCCTTTCAAGATTCAATCCATTTTCAAGCAATAAGGATGAAGATATTTATGAAGATATCTCTGATGCTGAGTTTGATACCACTATAAATCAGGCTATGCATGATATGGGAGATAACCTTAAATTCCAACCATCAAATGATAATCGCTTTAGAGATGATTATAATCATGGATCTGGAGGGCATGATAGAGCTTATGATAGAAATTATGATGGCTATGATGACAGATACTATGATGACTACTCTGATAGGCGTACTAATTCCCATAGATATCAGGATTCAAGACCATTAAGGGACAATTATAATAATCCTAACCATTATGATAATCGTCATGAAAGTTATAATCAAAGGGATTATAGGCAAAATGACAATTATAGGAAATCTAATTCAAGAAATCAGTATGGCTCCAATTCCAATCATTATGATGCAAATCATACAAGAGCATACTCTGGTGATGGTGAGATAGATTATAAGTATATGAGTCCTAGAGAATCCAGAAAAAGATCTGGACGCAATTCCAGTTCTCACTATGATGATCATAATCATTATAGGGATGAATCTGATGCAGAATTGTCTGGAAAGGATAATAAAAACAAAACTTCAGATGATCTCTTTGAAAAGCATTCCAGAAAATTCAGGAGATAATTCTTATTGTTTTTATTAATTTCAATTCTTTTTTAATTTTTATTTTTTAATTTTAAAATTCTGAAGCTCTTTTATTTCAATATGTGGGTTAACTATGAGTTTTGATTATGATGTCACTATCATTGGAGCAGGCCCTATTGGTTCTACCTTAGCTTATGAATTGGCTAAAGAGGATATCAATGTCTGTCTGATAGATAAGAAGAAAGTAATAGGATTGCCATTGCAATGTGCAGGCATAATCAATAAAAGGGTTTTGGATGTCAATCAGTTTCCAGATGAATTGATATTGAATAAGGCTAAAGGGGCTGTTTTACATAGTAAAAATCATAGCTTAACAGTTTCTAAAGAGGAAGACCAAGCCATAATAATCGATAGGGTTGCATTGGATCAATTCATTTACAACAGAGCTATTGAAAATGGCGTCGATTCATATTTCTCTTCAAAAGTTCTAGCTATTGATGATTTGGAAGGAAAAGTCTCATTTAAAAATGAATCAGCTGAAAAAAGCATCAAATCCAAGATTATTGTAGGTGCAGATGGCCCTCTTTCAATTGTTTCCTCTGCATTTGGAAATGATTTCGATTATTATTGTGCAAGCCAATATTTAGTTAAAATTGAAGAAGACAACAATCAGATGTCCTTTGTAGACTTATATGCATATGGAGATTTATTCCCAGGATTCATATGGCAAATTCCAGTAAGTAAAAATATATTTAGAATAGGATTGTTTTCAAATTATGATTATAAAAGACAAAATGAGATTCTGGATGATTTCTTGGAAAATGACTTTAATTATGATGATTATGAAATAATTGAAAAGTATAAAGGTAAGATCCCTATTTACAAAAAGGAAAATAAATTGTTTAAAAATAAGGCTTTGATTATTGGAGATGCTGCTTCACAGGTTAAGCCAACTACTGGAGGAGGTCTTTTAATAGGTTTTGAAGCAGTGGGAATGGCTAAAAAAGCAATTGTAAATGCTTTAAATTCAGAAGATTTCAATTCATTAAACCTTGAAAAGGAGACTCATGATGACAAGGAGATATTAGAAAATTGTCTCAAATCTTATCAAGATGATTTTGAAGAAAGATTCATAAAGGAATTTTCCTATCAGTTTAAGGTTCAAAAAACATTATGCACATTGTCAGATGATGATTTGGACTATTTCTTTGAAAAACTCAAGGAAAAGGAAGCAGATAAGTTAATATCTGAATATGGAGATATGGATAATCAATCAATACTTGTTAAGGAATTCCTAAAAAGAGGTTTGGTTCTTACATTATTGCCAGCTATTCATAAAAGGGAATTGGCTAAAATTTGGTTATTATAATGCTTATTAATGCTTATTATTTGATTAAAAAATTAATGTTATGCTTATTAAATACTTATTATTGATTTAAAAATTGGAGATAAAAAATGGATTTATTGTTAATCTTATCACAGGAACATGACAAACTACCATTGGCTGAACTTAGAGCAGTTTTGGAAATTGAGGAAATAGAGACAGAAATGGAGATAGTTTGTCCAGGATTGGTTATTTTAAGAAATCTTGATGAAGATGTTTTTGATGATTACTACAGAATCTTTGTTAAAAGGTTAGGTTACACTCATGAGGTTCATCAATTGATAGATGAATGTGATTATGAGGATTTGGACAGTGCTGTCAAAGCTATTGACTGGTCAGAATATGTTGATGAGAACTTTGCAGTTAGAGTGAAAAGATTCAGCACTGACATAGATACCGTAGCTACTGAAAGAAGGGTAGGTCATTTGATTCTAACAAGCACTGAAAACATTTCAGTAAACCTATCCAATCCAAAATCATTCATTAGAGTTGTAGCCCATCATAGTCATGCCTATTTGTGTTTCGGTAAGTATCAGCTCAATAAGAAGTATTTTGAAGAGATGAAACCTCATAAGAGGCCATTCTTCCATCCTGGGTGCATGAGTCCTAAACTTGCTAGATGCATGGCTAATTTAGCTAGAGTCAAGGAAGGTGATACCGTGCTTGATCCTTTCTGTGGTACTGGAGGAATCCTTATTGAAGCAGGTCTTATTGGATGTAAGGTAATCGGCTGTGACATTGATTGGAAGATGAAAAAGGGAACTGCAACCAATTTGGAATATGCTGGAGTCACTGACTATAAGACTCATGTTGTTGATGTCCGTGAGCTTGAAATGTATGAAGAGGTTGATGCAGTTGTTACAGATCCTCCTTATGGAATTTCCACAACAACCTGTGGTGAAGGCACTTCTGGAATATTCAGTGAATTCCTTCAATCAATCGAACACAGTATGAAGGAAGATGCACTTTTAGTTATGGCTAGTCCACATACATTGGATATCGATTCACTGCTCAATGATGTAGGGTTCGAATTATTGGAAAGGTATGAGATTAAAATGCATAGGAGCTTAACTCGTATCATTTCTGTGATAGCTAAAATTCATTAAATTGAATTATTTTATTTTTTTAATTAATAATTAGTTTACTATGTAGATTACATAGTAAACATTTTTAAATTTATCCTTTTTTTCTTATTTTTCAAAATTTTCATTTATTTTCTCTTATTTTTCTAAATTCATCTTTCTATTTCACATCTACTTATCCTATTTACCTATTTTTAATTTTTTATACTATAAGAACACAATATAATCTTATGGAAATCAATAAGAATATTGAGTCAATAATCGGAGACCCGAAAAAAGCAATAAATAGATTGGCTTATCCCACAATATTGTCCATGCTATTGATGTATGCCAATAATCTAATTGACAGCATGTGGGTAAGTGGACTTGGCTCTGGACCACTTGCCGCTTTAGGATTCATGTCTCCGTTGTACTTGGTTATTATTGGTTTTGGTGTAGGAATTGGTGCAGGTGCCAATTCTTTGATTTCACGATTGATTGGTGCCAAACAATACGAGGAATCCAACAATGCAGCTATTCACAGTATTGTGCTTGCATCAATTGTATCCATTCTTATTTTATTGATTGGTGTTTTCTTTTTAAGGGATTTGCTTATTCTATTTGGAGCCAGTGAAGTAATTGATCTTGCAATGGATTATGGGATGATTATCTTTTTAACCAGTTATATTATACTCTTTCCTGCAGTTGTTTCAAGTCTTTTTAGAGCAGAAGGGGATATTAGTAGAGCTGCAGTGCCTTTGGTTGTCAATGCAATTTTGAATATTATCATGGACCCTATTTTCATTTATTATTTTAATTGGGGCATTAAGGGAGCAGCTATTGCAACCGTATTGTCCACACTTGCAAACTTGCTTATGATGCTTTACTGGTATCTAATCAAAAGGGATACTTTCTTAAAATTAAGCTTAAGATATTACCACAGAAAAATGGAAATATATAAGGAAATTCTTTTGGTAAGTTTGCCTGCAAGCTGTGAAGAGGTGATTTATTCAATTGTAGCCATTTGCTTCAATTACTTGATTTTCATAACTGCCGGTACAATGGAAGTGGCTATCTTTACGGTTGTATGGAGATTTGTTTCAATTGGATTCTTGCCATGCATAGCTATTGGAGTTGCTACAATAACCGTTTCAGGAATTGCATATGGGGCAAGAAATTATGAAAACTTCAAGACAACAATCAATTATTCAACTTTCATAAGTTTTCTCATAACCTTGATAATTTGCGCTATATTCTTTGTCTTTGCATATCCGATTTCAGAGGGATTCAATTTCATAAACGGAAATCCTCAAATGATTTCAAGAACTGCAGAGGTCCTTAGGATAATGGTTTTCTATAATCTTTTTATACCATTTGGAGCAACTGCAGCATATGTTTATCAAGGTGTAGGTTCTGGATTCAAGTCATTGGCATTGACAATTTTAAGAGAATTGATTTTAAGCGTTTTCTTTGCTTATATCTTTGCGATTCCACTTAAAATGGGAATATTTGGAGTTTATTTAGGTGCAATAATCGGTATGGTCTTAGGTTCTTTCATTGGATTTGTATGCATAAAACTCTATGAGAGAAGCTTTAAAAAAGAGTGTGAAAAAACAGTTGATAAAAATAGAAAATTTATTTAAAAAAAGTAAAAAAAGTAAAAAGTTGGTAAATGTTTACAAAAAGTTCAAAAGCTTGAACTAGTGTAAACCACAGCCAACACATTCATGTGCAGGAATACCGATTTCCTGTTCTTCATCGACTATTTCTTGTTTTAATTCTTGAACAGTCACTGAAATAAAGGAATATTCAGGTTTTTCAATGATTGGAGAAATTCCCTTAAAGTAGCAGTGGATATTTCCAGTGCATGCAATGTCAATGAGAATTGGTTCAGGGATTTTAAATCCTTTAAAGTATGATTCAATATCGTTGATTTGATCTTTAGGAACTCTGAGGTTAAAAGACATCATTCCATCTTCTTTTGTTCTGATTCCAACGTGTGCTTGGTTAACTAATAATTCATTTCCGTATTCCTGTTTAAATATTACGCAGTCTTCTCTATTTACCATACTAGTCCCTCCATTTATTTTGTCATTAGTTTAATGTATTTGTCAGTATAATGTAAATTAAAGTTTTTATTAATTAGTTTATTATTATTGTTTTATTTAATATAAACTTTTTTATAAAAATCATTTTAAATTTTAATTTTCTTGTTGAAATTCCATGAAATTTTCCTTTATTTTCAAAAAATATAACCATATCAAGTCTTTATTTCAATATCGCTTGAATAATATTCTTAATTTAGTTAATAAAGCAAAATCTCTTAATTTTATTATTTTTTTATAGTTTCTAAGTGGTTTTTACCATAATATTTATATTAGTTTAATTACAAATCTATTGAATGCTATGTATTATATAATTATTTATATAATAATATGAAATTAAAGAGATTATGTAAAATTTATATAAATATGGCATTTTAGAAAAAATTAATGTACAAATAGAATTTATTTAAAAAACAAAAATCAAAAGATGGTTAAAATGAGTGACGTAAACAAAGATATCGGTATGAGAATTAGAGAATTAAGAGAATTGTCCGATATTACAACAGAAGAAATTGCTAAAGAACTTGATGTAGACGAAGAAACTTATATTTCATATGAAAATGGTATTATTGACATTCCAGCTAGTTTCTTATACCAAATTGCACAGATTTTCAATGTTGATTTAGCTTTGATTCTTACTGGTGAAGAAACTCGTATGACTTATTTTGATGTAACAAGAGCAGACAAAGGTTTTGCTGTTGACAGAAGGAAAGAATATAAGTATGAAAACTTATGTAAGAAATTTGTTCATAAAAAAGCTGAAATGTTTATTGTAACTGTTGATCCTAAAGAAGATGCTATTCCTTCTTTGAATTCACATGCCGGTCAGGAATTTAACTATATTCTTGAAGGAACCGTTAAAATATTCATTAAAGACAATGAGATTATTTTAAACGAAGGAGATTCTATATTCTTTGATGCAACTTGTGAACATGCAATGATTGCTTTAAATGATGAAAAAGCTAAATTTTTAGCTGTAATCATGTAATTGAAATAGAATATTTAATGAATATTTGACTGAGCATATTGAAAAAAATTATATTTAAATAATGAATATTTGACAGAAAAATTTACAATAAAATAAGAAGGATTAATGGCTATATTCAAGGGGAATATTAGCTTAGATTAAAATAGAGTGATAAAATGACATCTTTAATAGGAAACTTTGTAAACAGAGTTGATTTTAAATCGTACAAGGATTTTTACGATAATTTTGAATTTAATGTACCAAAGGACTTTAACTTTGGTTTTGATGTAGTGGACGAATATGCAAGAATAGACCCAGAAAAGCTTGCATTAATCTGGTGTGATGATAACGAGAAAAGGGTGTTTACCTTTTTGGATATGAAAAAATTATCCAATAAGGCTGCAAACCTCTTCAAATCACAAGGAATTAACAAAGGGGATGCAGTATTGCTTACCTTGAAAAACAGGTATGAATTCTGGATCTGCATGACTGCACTTCACAAAATCGGTGCAATAGCTATTCCAACCACTCACATGGTAAAGCTTCATGATATTATATATAGAGTGGAAAATGCAAGCATTAAGATGGTTGTCTCTGTTGAAGAGGACCAATTGATTCCAGATTATGAAGCTTGTGAACAAGAGTTAGGCATTGAGCTTAAGAAGGCTCTCGTAGGAAATATCAATAAGGAAGGTTGGTTAAACTTTGATGAGGAACTTGCTAAAATGAGTGATGAGTTCGAAAGGCCAACTGGAGAAGATGCAACTCACGAGGATGAGACTTTCCTCATTTATTTCTCAAGCGGTACTACTGGAAACCCTAAAATGGTTGCACATGCTCACACTTATGCAATTGGACACTTAATTACTGCTAAATACTGGCATAATGTTGTAGAAGACGGTGTTCACCACACATCTGCTGATACCGGATGGGGTAAAGCAGTATGGGGTAACTACTACGGTCAATGGATTTCAGGTTCTGCAGTATTTGTTTACGATTATGTAAGATTCAATGGTTTGGATTTAATGGAAAAGATCATTGAAAACAATGTAAACACTTTCTGTGCACCTCCAACAATCTACAGATTCTTGATTAAGGAAGACTTATCCCAATTTGACTTTTCAAATGTCCAATATGCAACTACTGCTGGAGAGCCATTGCCTCCGGAAGTATTTAAAAGATTCAAGGAATTCACTGGATTGGAAATTAAAGAAGGATTCGGTCAAACTGAAACCACTCTTTCATTGGCTACATTCATTTGGATGGAATCTAAAACAGGTTCTGTAGG
>Ga0256405_10005641_pt1 | contig 21207 bp, 19 predicted proteins | sample RumenRJG_02DNA_FD_189096 | JGI IMG/M metagenome (GOLD analysis project Ga0256405, IMG submission 189096) | Bovine rumen microbial communities from Lethbridge, Alberta, Canada - RJG_02 | ecosystem: Host-associated > Mammals > Digestive system > Stomach > Rumen | place: Canada: Alberta... | reverse complement strand
TCGAGAGAACAGTCTATTACACACTTATCTGTCTCTATAGAGCACTGATTTACTTTCATGGTAGGGTCGGCTAATATTTCAACCTCCGCTGCCTGCCCGATAGAAGCCTTTAAATCAGGCTGGTGCTCCTCCATGTAATTAAACTGTTCCTTCGGAACATGGATCTTATAATATTTACTTGGGCTCGTATCATTTATAGCCTGATCGATTGAATGATATATAACTGTCTCATAGTCTTCGGCTGAAAGAATACCTGTGAGCTTTTCAACATATCTTATGACCAATTTCGCAAACTGTGGCTCAAGCTCATCTATCTTTCTCTGTAATTCAGCCATCTTTGAATCATGCTCAGCTTCAAGGGTTTCTACTTTTTCCTGATACTCTGCCTCTGCCCTTTCACTTGCCTCGGCATAAGCAGCATCCCTTGCCTCAGAGTAGACTCTTTCCTTGTTGGCATCAGCTTCCGCTGCAGCATCAACAAGGATACGCTCACTGTTCACCCTAGCCCTTTCCATAAGCTCTTCACTTTTCTGATGAAGATCCGCTTTTAAAAGTGCCGTTTCCTCACGGCTGAGCATTCTGTCCACCTTTGCATAGATTCTGTCTATATCCGTCTTAACTGCTTCTTCCGGCTGTTCATTTTCTTCATCTTCATACCCGTCAAAATAGTCTTCGTCGTCCGACGATCCTGTAAGTTCAGGGGCAATCAGACCTGGAACAAATCCCGAACCATCATCTTCGTTAACTGCGTCTTCAAGTCTTTTCTTTTCCCAGAGCTCCTTGAAAACTTCATTGACTCTGCTGTTAGAATCGATAATAAGACCCTTTTCCTCCGGGACAGCTCTGTGCCCCTTAATAATATTAGACAACTATCTCGTCTCCTCCTCCACGAGAAATAATAATTTCCGCAGAATCTTCGAGCTTTCTGATTATGTTTACTATCTTCTGCTGTGCCTCTTCTACGTCCTTCAGACGAACAGGTCCCATGAATTCCATGTCTTCTCTGATCATACTTGCAAGACGCTTTGAAAGGTTGTTGAAAATACAGTTCTGTACATCTTCGTTGCAGTTCTTAAGCGCAACAGCAAGGTCGTTGTTGTCGACATCTCGCAATACACGCTGGATAGACTTGTTGTCGAGAGTAACGATATCTTCGAATACAAACATCTTTCTTCTGATCTCGTCCGCAAGTTCCGGCTCCTCAATTTCCAATGTCTCCATGATATGCTTTTCAGTACCACGGTCAACTGTGTTGAGGATTTCAACAATAGAATCAACACCACCGACAATCGTGTAATCCTGATTAACAAGAGAATTAAGTTTCTTCTCCAATACTTCCTCAACCTCCTTGATGACATCAGGTGAGGTTCTGTCCATTGTTGCAATACGCTTTGCAACATCCGCCTGCTTGTCAGGCGGAAGTGATGAAATAACCTGCGCCGACTGTGAGGTAGGCAGATACGAAAGAATAAGGGCAATCGTCTGCGGATGCTCGTCCTGAATAAAGGACAAGAGCTGAGACGCATCTGCCTTTCTTACAAATTCGAAAGGACGAACCTGCAGGGAAGCGGTAAGTTTTCCGATAACACTTTGTGCCTTGTCACTTCCAAGTGCCTTTTCAAGAAGATCTTTGGCATAAGCGATACCGCCCTCGGAAATATACTGCTGGGCAAGACAGATCTCATAAAATTCATCGAGAACCTGATCTTTTATATCCGGCGGTACACTTCTTGTATTCGCGATTTCAAGAGTAAGTTCCTCTATTTCCTCATCCTTAAGGTGCTTAAAAATATTGGAAGACTTTTCAGGACCGAGTGCTATCATAAGGATAGCCGCCTTCTCGACACCTGTATACTCTGAATATGATTTCTCAGCCAATTTTATACCTCTATCATTTATCAATCAAATTCATCATTCAGCCAGTTACGCAAGAGCTGAGCAACCGCCTCTGGATTTTCGTCTACGAACTTGTCGATCATCTTTCTGGTCTCAGACTTCTCAGAGAACTCAATATCATCAAGCGACTGATTTTCCTTAGTCGTAGCAAGAAGCTGTTCGACAGAAAGCTCTGGTTCCACTTCTGTAACTTCCACAGGAGCAATGCCCTTAAATATAACAAAGATAAGAAGCGCCACAATAAGTACCGCAAGAACAAGCATAAGTATCATAGACGGTGTAAGTCCGCCAGATATACTTGGCTGGAACACTGGTACCTGCCATGCAAGCACTGAAATCCTGTCTGTTGCAAGTCCTGTTGCATTAGATATCGAATTAAGTACGTCTTCCGATACAGTAATCGCAGTTGGAGAAGCATTCTGCAGCATGAAGGTATCAAAATCGGTACCTTCAAGCTGGCCGTTCTTCTTCATTGTATCTTCGTTGTAAGTTACATAATCAATAAGATTTATCGCTATAGAGGACTCATCGTTTTTGAGAGTACCCATAGCTTTTTCTGTATTTGTTATCCTCTGATTCGGCGTATAATCATTTTCAGCAATATTCACTGTTCCGCCGGTATTGCCGGATGTCTGGATCTGATAATCTGTCTCGTCATTCGCATCAGTTCCAGGTGTGCCGCCTGTTCCTGCTGTATTTTCGGATGTATATGTGTAGTCGTGACTCTTGTAGCCCTCTTCTCTGCCTTCCGCAACTGTGTATTCGGTATAGACGTCTGTAATCTTGTCCATATCGAATTTGAAATTGGTGGCTATCTTGGCGTCGTCATAGTCCGGCATGCCGACAAGATACTTATAAAGCTCGTCTTTCTTTTCAGTCGTAACTTTCAGCTCATAATCATTGATACTGGTGATGCTCTGGGAGGCAAGATCGCTATCCGCACCACTGAAAAGTAAATTTCCCGACTGATCGGCTACTGTAATAGACTTTGTAGTCTTATTTCCAACTGCTCCGGCAAGCATATTTGCTATAGCCTTCGCTGAATTCTTCTGAAATTCCGGCGTTGTTGTTAAAATAACACTTACCGACGTTTCCTGTGTATCTTCAAAAAGCGTATTGCCGGTAGTAGGTGCTGTGATGGAAACAACGGAGTCTTCTATGTTGTCCATCTTATTAAGCGCCTGTCTCAGCCAATCCTGCTTATATATATTCGCTTTAAGTTTCTTCTCGCTTTCGGTAGTTGAAAAACTGTTATTAAACAGTTCGTCCATAGTCATGCCAATAGACGGTATGTTATTTTCCGCCAGTGCAAGAAGTGCTTTCGAGTAATCTTTATCATCCACAAGCATTGTGAGGTCGTCTCTGTCAAGCTTATACTTGATATTCGCGTCCTCCATTGCCGTAGTGGCTTTTTTCATATCCGACACTGTCTCTGTAGTTATAAGCGTGACCATTTTAGGTCTGCTCACCACATAAGAGGCAATTATTATAGAAAGGAAAACACCAACTGTAACAGCAGTCATTGCAATTTTCTGAACCATGGTGTATTTGTTCCACCACTCCAGAAATTTAGCAGGAAACTGCTTCAGTTTTTCCAAAATTGCATTCATTTATCAATATCTCCCCTGTTTCAGGACTTTGCATATATAAGAACTATCCCGCCATTATCAAACGCTCTCGCGTTAACCGGCAGAATGTAACATCCGGCAGAACCAGATGCACTTTGATCAGAACTAAAAATCGGACATTTTTCGCCGTCCATAAACCAATAAAGTGGAGTACCCTGCATGGCAGTGCACCCCATTTTTTTTAGAATTGCATGCTCATTATCTCACGATAGGCTGCCATCGCTGTATTTCTTATATTGACCACATACTGCAGCGAAAGACTGGCCTTTCGCTGTGCCGCCATGACATCATGCAAATTGTCCGTATATCCCAGGGAATAATTTATCTCTTCTGCCTGAGCAGCATTTGAAAGCTGATTAGTCTTATCGATCATATCGATCGCCGACTTAAGAAAACCGTCAAAACTAGCCTGTCCCTGACTTTTAATAACTCCGGATTCATTCTGAACATTATTAACGTATTTCAGAGCGTCAAAGCTCTTTATTGCAGCTATATCCATGTATCTTATCCTCTCATCGTTTACTTATCAGCCTTCTCAGATAATCATTATATTCTTAGACTACCTGTTGCCTAAATCGAGCGCTCTAAGGAGCATATTCTTTGTGGCATTAAATGACGTGATATTAGCCTCATAAGCCCTGCTCGCATCGATCATATCCGTCATTTCCTGAACAGTATTGACATTAGGATATTCAACGTAGCCGTCCTCATTAGCATCCGGATGCGAAGGATCATAGACCATCTTGGTAGGACTCTCGGTATCCTGATATATTTTTGAAACCTTGACACCATTTCCGAAAGTTCCTGCCTGATGAAGAAGTATCTGTGAAAAGCCTGTTACATCCTTTTCATTGAATACAACATTTCTTCTGCGATAAACATGACCGTTTTCATCACGCGTTGTATTAACATTTGCTATATTCTGCGCGATTATATCATTACGCAACTGCTGCGCTGTCATACCAGACGCACTTATGTCCATTGCTCCAAAAACTGACATACTTTTCTCCTTTATCAGCCACCGTTAGGTGTAGTCATCGCGGTCTTAAGTCTCGAAAACTCCTGAGACATTGTATCCATTAAGGTATAGTACCTTATCTGATTTTCAGCAAGGTATGTGTTTTCTGTATTTATATCAACGTTGTTGCCATCCATCCTATAGCTTAGCGCAGCGTGATCTGTATACATTACAGGTCTGACCTGATTGAGGTTCACATTGGCAACTCTGTGACTTAGGCTTCCTCCCCTTATAAGTTCCATAGCAAGGTAGGATTCAAACTGAATGTCCTTACGCTTATAGCCTGGAGTATCAACATTCGCAATATTATTGGAGATAACGTTGTTGCGCGCCCAGCTTGCGTCAGCAGCGCTGCTTAACACATTAACATAATTGTAAGCATCTGAAGCAATCATACAATACCCCTTTCTCATCTTATCAAACTTATGTCCATTACATTATACTTATTTAAGGAACAAAAAACAAGGTCTTTATTAAGAAACCTTTAGGTTTAAAAAGTATTTTTTTTATAAAAAAACAAAAACCCTGCCACCATATTCGATGGCAGGGCCCGATTTATCGGGAAATACTCAAAAATATCTTCGTTTGTCTACTTGTTGTTGACCTTTGCAAGTTCTTCAAAAACAACATCATTAAGAACCTTTATATAGGTTCCCTTCATGCCGGAGCTTCTTGATTCTATGACACCGGCACTTTCAAATTTCCTTAGCGCATTTACTATCACAGACCTTGTGATTCCGACTCTGTCTGCAATCTTGCTAGCAACAAGGATTCCTTCATTTCCCTTTAATTCCTTAAAAATACAGGTGATTGCTTCAAGCTCTGAGAATGACAGTGTACTTATCGCACTTCTGACCACCTGAACCTTTCTGCTCTCCTCGGCATTCTCCTCGTTGACAGACCTCATCATTTCAAGACCTACAACTGTAGTTCCATATTCAGAAAGTATTATATCATCGATTGAATAATCTGAATCTTCTTTGTAGATAAACAAGGTACCAAGCCTTTCACCTGCGATTTCTATAGGACAGATGATCGCCTTATATTTCTCTACGCCGTCAAATTCAAAGCCCAAGGTAAGAAGATTAACATTCTCTTTGGTAGAAAGAACATTCAGCATGCGCTCATTAAGATCCGGGTCGGTATGACTGCCGACTTCACTTCCAATAAGCCCGCTTAATGCTGTGATTCCTTCTCTGTCCTTGATACCAAGTATCTTTCCTTTATGGCTGATGACAAGAATATTTGATTCAAGTATTTCGCTCAAAACTTCGCAGATATCGTTGAATACGACCATATGCGAATTATTATTGTGCAGCAGTTTTCCGATCTTTCTGGTTTTATCAAGCAGCTGAACACTCATTCCCGCACCTCCACAAACAATTTTGGTATATTTAAAAATATACCACAAAATTGCTATTAACTGCAAGTGAATTTGAAGGAATTTTCTAAATTTTCTAATTATTCTTAGTTAGTTCATATAAATACTTAAAATTTTTGTATAAAGTTTTCAGAAAACTACCAGAAAAAGGAGTACTTAGTTCTTTATTCCTTACTGTCCTTTTCACCTTCCTCGATAGGAATGATTGTATTACATTCCTTGTCTATGCACACAAGATTTTTTCCCTTTTCAACCATAACATTCCCGCATTTAGGGCATCTCTTATTTGAAGGCTTCTGCCAGCTTGTAAAATCGCAGTCCGGATATTTTTCACAGCCATAGAACTTTCTGCCCTTCTGTGTCTTTCTTATAACAACCTCAGCTCCGCATTTAGGACACTTTATCCCTGTCTTCTCAAGATATGGCATCGTAAATTTGCACTCAGGAAAGCCCGGACAGGCGAGGAACTTTCCATGAGGACCATACTTGACCACAAGATTTCTTCCGCAGTTAGGACAGATCTCATCTGTAACCTCATCATGGATTTCTACTTTTTCAAGTTCTTCTGCTGCCTTATCCACTTCTTCCTTAAGATCAGGATAAAAATTTCTTACAACCGTCTTCCACTTGACAGTTCCATTTTCAACACCATCAAGAAGATCCTCTAAGGTTGCAGTAAAATTAACATCCACTATCTCTGGAAAAGCGTCGTTCATAATCTTATTTACAGCTTCACCAAGTTCTGTAACAAAAAGATTCTTCTGCTCTTTTGCAATATATCTTCTTGCGAGAATAGTCGTTATAGTAGGCGCATAGGTTGACGGACGACCAATTCCCAGTTCCTCAAGTGTCTTTACAAGAGAAGCTTCTGTAAAATGTGCCGGTGGCTGGGTAAAATGCTGTTCCTTGTCAAGCTCTTCAAGAGTAAGCTTTGTTTCCTTTGTGAGATTGTTCTTTAAGGTATCCGGCTCTTTCTTGTTATCCTCATCTGTATAGACCGACATGAAACCATCAAATTTCATCTTTGAAGCACTTGCGGTAAATATATAGTCTCCAGCAGAGATCTTTGCTGACTGAACTTCAAAGACGGCACTCTTCATCCTGCTTGCTATAAAGCGCTTCCAGATAAGCGTATAAAGCCTTGCCTGATCCCTTGTAATCGATTCCTTGACTATAACAGGAGTAAGGGCTGCATCGGTCGGTCTGATCGCCTCATGGGCGTCCTGGATCTTTACAGCCTTCTTCTTATCCTTGCCCTCTTCAGCCTCTTTTGTGTACTGACTTCCATAATTTTCACTTATAAATTCTCTTGCAGCCGCATCAGCCTCCTCAGAAATTCTTGTGGAGTCTGTACGGAGATAGGATATAAGACCTATCGTACCATGCCCCTTTACATCCACTCCTTCATAAAGCTGCTGAGCGATACGCATCGTCTTCTGTGTTGAAAAACCAAGCGCCTTGCTGGCTTCCTGCTGGAGCGTACTTGTCGTAAATGGGAGCGGTGCCTTTCTCTGTCGCTCAGAATTTTTAATTTCCTTTATGATGAAGTCTGCCTTCGCAACTTCATCGGCTATCTTCTCGGTCTCTTCACGATCTTTAAGCTGATACTTGCCATTTTTATCTCCGTAAAAATGCGCCTCTATCGCCTTCTTTGCGCCTTCTGGCTTAATAAGTGCATCAAGACTCCAGTATTCATCCGGAATAAAATCATTGATCTGCTGTTCCCTGTCACAGATTATGCGTAAGGCTACCGACTGGACTCTACCCGCAGAAAGCCCTCTCTTTACCTTTTTCCAAAGTAGCGGACTTATGCTGTAGCCAACCATCCTGTCGAGCACACGCCTTGCCTGCTGTGCATCAACAAGGTCCATATCTATCTCTCTTGGCTGCTTTATTGAGGTCTTGACCGCATTCTTGGTTATCTCATTAAATGTGATACGTGAATATTCGCCTTCTTTAAGACCTAATCCCGCTACAAGGTGCCATGAAATAGCTTCCCCTTCGCGGTCGGGGTCCGTTGCAAGAAAAACTTTATCAGCTTTTTTCACAGCCTTTCTGAGACTTGCCAAAAGTTCTCCTTTTCCCCTTATAGTTATATATTTAGGCTCAAAATCGTTCTCAATATCTACTCCCATCTGACTTTTCGGCAAGTCACGCACATGCCCCATCGAAGCAGTAACGCTATAATTCGATCCCAGAAACCTGCCTATTGTCTTTGCCTTGGCAGGCGACTCTACTATGACGAGATATTTAGACATTGTTTTTCCTTTCAGCTCTGACCGTACCAGTGTTCAGGTTCGGCAATATAATATTCAAAACTTGTCCGGCAGACATATCCCTTTAATTCAAGCACCAGAAGAATATGAAAAAGTTCCTCTTCCGGCATATCTGTTTCCTTCATTATATCAGATATATGTCGTGGTACCAGACAGAGCGTATCATACACTATTTTTTCTCTGCTTTCAAGTGTTAATTTATTTAAAGGTTGTTCTATGAGCCTTGTTTTAAGTCCAAGATCAATCTCTTCAAGTATATCCTCTGTCCCTCTCACAAGCTTTGCACCAAGCTGTATAAGGCGATTTGTGCCCGCTGAAAGAGGATCATTGGCATCTCCCGGAAAGGCATAAATATTTTTTCCCTGGTCAAGTCCCATATCGGCAGTTATAAGGCTTCCGCTGTGAACTCTTGCTTCGGTTACAAGGATTCCATCTGAAAGTCCACTGATTATCCTGTTTCTCTGTGGAAAATTTACTCTAAGCGGAGCTGTGCCCGGAACAAATTCCGATATAACGCCGCCCCGCCCCATCATTTCAACAAAAAGCCCATTGTTACAGGCAGGATAGCATCTGTCTACTCCACACGCAAGTATGCCATACGTGGCTCCATTGTGACTTCTCAGCGCACCTTTATGTGCAGCGGTATCAGTGCCTACAGCCAGACCGCTTACCACATTTACGCCTGCCTCACAAAGCTCATAAGCTGTTTTTTCTGCAAGTGCCCTTCCTTTTTCTGTGCATGCCCTTGCACCTACAATGGCAATCAAGGGTTCATCCTGCCCTGGTAACCTGCCCCGATAAAAAAGGCAGACCGGAGCCGCATAGATTTCCTTTAATTTAGCCGGATACTCTGCATCTGTAAGGCATGCCATACTGATACCTGCGTTATCAAGGCGCTTTATCTCAGACTCAAGTATCCCTTCCTCTGCAAAAAATGCAAGTCTCTCAAGATATTTCCTCGTAAGCCCGCCCTCGTTTACAAATTCGCCTCTTTTTAAGGCATAAAAAGCATCCCTCAATGAACCATATTTTTTTATGAGCTGATCATGCTTTACCTTGCCTGTATGCCCTTCTTTAGCAAGCCAATAGTACAAAATTCTTTCATTCATCCCCAGAACCTCACTGCAAGCTCTCTGTAATGTATGGCTTCAGCCATTTCAACCTCTGAAATATCCTTTTTCCCGGCAAGATCGGCTATAGTCCTTGCTACACAGATCATTCTGTAATAAGCCCTCAGTGATAATTTCAACCTGTCATAAGATGCTGTAAGCAAGGTTTTGGCACCTTCTGTAAGCCTGCAGATCTCGTCAGCTGCGCTTCCTTTAAGCTCCGAGTTAAAATGTATGCCCATGCCCTTATACCTTTCTTCCTGAAGCCATCTGGCGCTATTGACGCGCTTTCTCACGTCACTGCTGCTCTTTTTTTCGGCCTTTGCAAGAAGGTCCTTTAGTCCTGCTCTTTTCGTCTCTGTAAATATATCGAATCTATCTATCATCGGTCTCGAAATTTTTTCGAGATACCTTTTAACATCATTTTCATTGCAGTGACAAAGTTTTCTATCGGGATAGAAACCGCACCTGCAAGGGTTCATGGCTGCAACAAGGAGGACATTTGCTGGATAAGCTTCATCCCCCGAATACCCTGTCATTCTTACAAAGCCATCCTCAAGAGGCGCTCTGAGTCCGTCTATCGTCTTTCTTTCAAACTCAGGAAGCTCATCCAAAAAAAGAACCCCTCTATGTGCAAGGCTGATCTCTCCAGGAAGTCCTGATGAATCGCCTGTAAGTGCCTTTCTGCTTACTGTACACGGCGGGTTTCTGAAAGGCCTTATCCCCTCCTTTGCAGGACTTTCATCAAAAAGACCTGCAACAGAATAAATCTTAACGCTTTCTTCCTGCTCGGATTCCTCAAGCGGAGGCATTATTCCCGTAAGGCTCTTTGCAAGCATTGTCTTGCCGCAGCCGGCTGGTCCTATCATCAGTACATTGTGCATGCCGGCAGCCGCTACAGTAAGTGCCCTTTTCACATTTTCCTGTCCATGTATATCAGAAAAATCAGGAAATCCCCTGTTTTCCATGTTTGCAACGGTAACTGTCTTCTTTTTAAACTGCTCTCTTTTTTGCCCGCAATCCTTGCCAAGTTCTGCAACTGCTTCTGCAAGATTTTTAACAGGTATTATTTCTATCCCCTTTGCGTATGACGCTTCCCAGGCATTATCATAAGGGACTACAAATCGCATCTTGCCAGCTGCTATTGCCGCCTCTGCCATCGGAAGTATTCCTCTTATCTTTCTGACGCTTCCATCAAGCCCAAGTTCTCCGGCAAAAACAGTCTCATTAAGATACTCCTCTTTCGCAGGATACAGCTCTGCAAGTATTCCAAGGGCTATAGGAAGGTCAAAAGAAGTTCCTTCTTTTTTTACGTCTGCAGGAGAAAGATTTACTATTATCTTTTTAGGTTCAAGCTTAAACCCTGAATTAGCTATTGCCGCACTGACACGCTCGCCGGATTCCTTTACCTGGGCAGAAACGTAGCCTACCATAGAAAATCCCGGAAGTCCCATTCTCGCATCCACTTCAACATTTACTATGATCCCGTGGATTCCCTGAAGTGATACACTTTGAATACTGGAAAACATACAAAAATTCAGACTTTGTAAAACAGAACAATGAACGCTGTTGACCATACAGCAACAATGAAATATTTATTATTATATCAGCAAAGGATTGACCTGTAAAGAAAAAAATTTTATACTTGTTATCGTAAACAAAAAAATAATTTTGCTTACTATAAATATTGCTCATAAATATCGCTTACTATAAAAATGAAATTTTATCCCGGTATTCCGGAAGCAAGGAGGAAGCACTATGAAATGTCCTTTCTGCAACAAAGATGCTACAAGGGTCATAGATTCAAGACCATCAGATGATGATTCGACTATAAGAAGAAGAAGAAAATGTGATAATTGCGGTAAACGCTTTACAACATACGAAAAAGTAGAAGCAATACCTCTAATGATCATCAAAAAAGACCATACCCGCCAGCCTTACGACAGAAGCAAGCTTGAAAAGGGCATCTATTCTTCCTGTCACAAACGCCCTGTTTCTGTTGCCCAGATAAACACACTTGTAGATGATGTAGAAAACACCATCTTCAATATGGAAGTGCACGAAATACCAAGTTCTAAGATAGGCGAGATTGTTATGGATAAGCTCCGTAACCTCGATGGCGTGGCATACGTTCGTTTCGCTTCTGTTTATCGTGAATTTAAGGATGTAAATACTTTCATGAATGAAATTCAGAAATTTATGAAAGAATCTGCCAACAAATGATTGCATTTAAAAACCCCTGCATACGCTGCAGGGGTTTTTCATCTATATCAATTGGATTTTTAAACCTTGTATCATATGATTATTTCTTATTGTGGTTTCTCAAGAACTCAGGAATCTTTATCCCGCCCTCCGGTTCTTCCTGTCTGGAATAAGCAGGACTTGACTGAGTCTCCTCGCCGCTTGTTCTAAGATATGAATCTCTCGGAGTAGAAGGACGTCTTACACTGTGCTGAGTGCCTGTGTAGCGTGCGCCTCCTGTCATATTTCCTGCACTGCCAAGTCCGCTGCCTGATGTTCTATGAACAGGATTCTCTGCCTTGACAGGACCATTTGCAAGAGGATCATCTTCAAGACCTGTAGCGATTACAGTTACTGTAACTGTATCATCCTCTGCATTCGACATAGTCGTACCGAAAATAACGTTCGTATCATCACCCGTAAGCTGCTTTACATAATTGGCAGCCTCGTTGACATCTGCAAGTGCAACATCACCTGCAAAATTAAGAATAACATCGCTTGCGCCCTCAATAGTGGTATCAAGAAGAGGACTTGTAGTAGCGATTTTAACTGCTTCAAGACACTTGTCATCACCTGTAGCCATGCCAATACCAAAGTGAGCAAAGCCCTTATCCTTCATAACTGTGGTTATGTCGGCAAAATCAAGGTTGATAAGTGAAGGTGTATTTATAAGGTCTGTGATTCCCTGTACCCCCTGCTGAAGAACCTCATCAGCTTTATGAAGAGCATCTGCCATAGATGTTCTGCGGTCTACAATCTGAAGGAGCCTGTCGTTCTGGATTACAATGAGGGTATCTACAGCTTCCTTAAGCCTTTCAATACCTGATTTTGCATTATTCGCTCTGGTACGGGCTTCAAATGAAAATGGTCTTGTTACAATGCCGACTGTAAGTATGCCCATTTCTTTCGCAATCTTTGCGATAACAGGAGCCGCACCGGTACCGGTACCGCCGCCCATACCACATGTAACGAAAACCATATCAGCTCCGCGAACAGCGTCAGTTATCTCATCCTTTGTCTCCTCGGCAGCCTTCTCCCCGATTTCAGGTCTTGCACCCGCACCAAGTCCCTTGGTAAGCTTTTCTCCCAACTGAATATTGACCGGCGCTTTGCAGATGGCAAGCTGTTGTTTATCGGTATTCATGCAGATAAATTCAACGCCGCAAACCCCTTCTTCCACCATTCGGTTGACAGCATTATTGCCTGCTCCTCCTACACCTATTACCAGTATTCTGGCAACAGTATCCTTCTTGTCATTCTTAATCTCAAGCACAGTCATTCCCCTCCTGTAGTCCATTTATGATATAAACATACGTTTTTAATCTTTTTAACATTACACAACTTCTATAATACTTTTATTGTATGAAATAATCAAGTAATTTTTTAAAAACTGTGGCAAAAATGTGAAGTTTTTTATTAAAAAACTTACAAAGTCGTTAAATCGTGTTGCTGCAAATGCATTTCAACCATCTCATTCCTTTTCAAAGACCACCCTGCCACCGGATAAAACGTAATCCTGCATGTGTAGCACACCCTTCATACCCCTTGCCTTATCGAGTATACTTCCAAGATTAGATATCTGAGGATCGAAATGAGACCCTGTCCCAAGTTCAGCTCTGATGCTGCCACAGGTAAGAGTGACATTCATGCTGCTGTCGAAATTTATCTCCTGAACACTAAGCTTATATTTATCAATAAGCTGCGTTATATTTAACACTGTCTTAAAAAGAGAATCCTGAGATGTGTCAACTTTCTTATTGTAGATCATACTGCTGTAATTTATCCCTGACACAACAGGTATATCTTTTCTTTTTTTAGTTATGGAACCTACTATCACTCCGTCTTTGTCAAAGCATACATACTCGCCCATATATTCTATACAGCCTATTATATGCTTTTCGTAGACCCTTACGTTCAATGTATGAAGGTCGACAAAATCCGTATCAAGATCATCTATAAATGGTATAGATGGTCTTTTGCCATATTTCAGCTTCAAATACGATATGATCGTATTTCTGGTCCCCGGCTTTATATCATACAAGTCAAGAAACTTTGCTTCATTATAATATGTCAGGCTCTTTACATTTACCTTTTCAAGGCGTGATGTGAATAATCCCACCAAAAGTACAAAAAGAATAAAGAGCAACACTGACAGTACAGCAAAGATCTTTTTATGTCGTTTGATCGATTCCATCATTTTGCTTTCCCGAATTAACCCTGTATTTTATCTGTTTTGAAACATTTAAAACCAAGCCTATTTCAAAAAGAAGGATAAGGACCGACGATCCTCCATAACTGACAAAGGGCAAGGCAACACCGGTCGACGGGATCGTATTGGTAACGACCAGAATATTTAAAACAACCTGAAATGCTATCTGCGCCATTACGCCAATGGTTATCATGCTTCCAAGCACATCAGCCGCATTCGCAGCTATCGTAACAAGTCTTAAGATAATGAGCATATAAACAAGTATGATCGCTATTGCCCCGACAAGTCCAAGTTCCTCGCAGATTATCGTAAAGATCATATCATTATATGCTTCCGGAACTCTCGCATATTTCTGGGCACTCTGCCCAAGTCCTGTACCAAAAAGACCTCCGCTTGTTATCGCATACAAGCCCTGAAGAATCTGCTGCCCCTTGGGGTGTGTTTCAACATTCAACCAGATATCAACTCGCTCACTTCGATACCCTCCGCCGGATGCAAGATATATAACAAGTGCCCCTGCAACAACTACGCCGGACGCGATAAAATAAAAATACCTCGGACTGTTCACAAAACAGATCGTTACAAAGATCAGCGCTGCTATTACAGCCGTTGAAAGGTTTTCTTTCGCAATTATAAGTAACAAAGGTGCTATAGGAAGGGCCTCTATCATAAAGCCCTTGAACTTTCTAAGTCCCATCGGTCTGTAGCTTATTCTTGTTGAAATATACACGATTATAGCCAACTTTGAAAACTCGGACGGCTGAAAAGATAAAGGTCCTAAGTTAAGCCATCTTGAAGAACCATTCTGGGACTGTCCAAAAAAAGTAGCCACTATCTGAAGGAGATAGGCAAGCATCAGAACAAGAGTCGATACTGTAACTGTTTTAAGCACTCTTTTCTTAACAATATGGTAGTCAAAAAGAGAAGTACAAAGCATTACAACAAGACCAAGCAGCACAGCCTTCAACTGCTTCATGAGCATAAAGTCCGCCGGCAGGTGCCTTGACTGTACATAATAAGCTGATGCACTGTATATCATTATAAGACCTACAACACAGATAAAAACGATCAGAAAAAGCAGGCTGTAGTCAAAATAACTTACACTCCTTTTATCCATCCCCTGCCGCTTTTCGGCGGTTCTCTCTCTTGTATAGTCCATCAGCGCATCCTCAAAATCCTGTTTATCAAGTTACAGTGCTCCAAGTCCGACCATTCCAAGAATTGCAGTAACTATTGTAAATAAAGCCACAACTCTTGTCTCTTCCCAGCCTGAAAGTTCAAAATGGTGATGTATAGGAGCCATTTTAAAAATTCTTTTTCCGTGTGTTATCTTAAAATAGGAAACCTGCATGATAACGGAAATAATCTCTGCAAGATAGATAAATGCAACGATTATTATAAATAATGGCATCTGCATCATAAAAGCAGCTCCTGCAACAAATCCGCCCAATGCAAGAGAACCTGTGTCTCCCATGAAAACCTTTGCAGGATATGCGTTAAATATAAGAAAACCTATCAGTGTGCCAAGCATTATAAGAGACGCTGTTGTGATTCCGTTATCTCCTCTGAATACTATGAAAGCTGCAATCGCAAAGAAAACAGCTATAACACTTGTGACGCTTGTACACAGTCCGTCAAGACCGTCTGTAAAGTTTGCTCCGTTGGTTGTTCCAAGTACAGCAAAAAACAAAAATACAACGAAAAGCGGCATAGGCATTTCAACCACCTTGCCTGTAAACGGAATCAGTATACCTGTTCCTATTTTATAGACATTTTCTATGATATAGACAAACAAAACAGTTATGATAAACTGCAAGCTAAGCTTCTGCCATGCCTTAAGCCCTTCTGACTGTTTCTTTGCGATCTTAAGGAAATCATCAAGAAACCCTATGATTCCAAAGCCTATAGTAAGGATCATCACAGGTATTATCACAGGCTCTTTTACAGCGTAAATGCAGGATATGATTGCAAAAGCTGCCACCATAACGATTCCGCCCATGGTAGGGGTACCTGCCTTTTTAAGGTGCGTCTGCGGTCCGTCGTCTCTCACATACTGCCCAAACTTAAGCTTGTGAAGCATTGGTATAAATATAGGACAAAGTATTACTGTAATCATGAAAGCCAGAAAAGCTGGCAAAAAAGTAGCAATCGAACACATTTTATAGCTCCCAAATCTTTTTTATTTAGTTCTCCGCAGGCTCTACTGCATTAGCATCCGGCGGTGATTCTCCACTATCTCCTCCCGCTGGTTCCTCACTAGCACTGTCATAAGGCGCTTCCTCATTCTCTTCATTGAGGTTTTCTTCATCACCTGCATCGCTTTCAACAGCACTGCCTGAAACAACTGCACTACCTGATACGACTGCACTCTCAGAGGAAACATCGTCTCCGAAAATATAGCCATTCTCATCCTCACCCGTAAGCTTAGTCTGGGTAGGAGGGTTTACTATAGCATCAATATCCTTTTTGCTTTTACCATCCTTGACATCCGGATATATGCCAAGAAGAGGAAAAGTCTGCTTTATAACCTTCCCGGCAAGAGCAGATGCCGAAGTATCATTTTCCTGATTAGCGACATGAGGCTTATCAATAACAACATACACTACAGCCTTAGGATCATCGTATGGTGCGCATCCTAAAAACGAAACAACATAATTTGTTTCGCTTCGCACATTCTGTCCGTTGACCCTATCTATCTTCTGAGCTGTACCTGTCTTACCGCCAACCTTATATCCTTTTACCTGCGCTCTCTTGGCTGTACCCTCTTCAACTGTTTCATAAAGCGCTTTTCTGATGAATTCCGACGTGCTTGATGTAACTGTTTTTCTCAAAACTATAGGATCAATTGTCGCTACTGTAAGTCCTGTATCGTTGGTAAGTGCCTTCACGATATGAGGCTTATAATAGGTACCACCATTTATAAGAGAAGAAAAACCTGCTGCCATCTGAAGCATAGTCACATTTACTCCCTGACCAAAGCTGCTCGTCGCAAGCTCGACAGTATTTAAACCTGCTTCATCATAAGCACTGCCGGCTGCCTCACCAGGAAGGTCCACTCCGGTAAGCGTACCGATTCCAAAAAGCGACTCATACCTTGCAAATTCATGCCTGCCGAGATTTTTTGAAATCTGCATCATTACGTCGTTACAAGAAAGAACAAGCGACTGAGTAAGTGTGATTCTTCCATGACCTTCACGCTTAACACAATGGATGACATTTCCATCAGGCATCTTTTCACCACCGCTGCAAAAATAAGAAGAATTCGGCTTGGTTACTTTTTCCTCAAGGCATGCCGCAACTGTAAAAGGCTTAAATGTAGAACCCGGCTCATACATATCACTTATGCAGAAATTTCTCCACATGTCGTTCAATGTCTGATTCATCGACGTATCGTCATTTTCGAGTCCCTTTATTTCTGAAGCTGAATAATACCTGCTAAGATCTCTCGGATCATTGAGATCATATTCCTTATTGGAAGCCATGGCATAAATCTCGCCGTTATCAGGATTCATGACAAGAATTCCAACATTATCAGCTCCCTCATCCTTCATATAGTTGTCAATGATCTTCTGCACGACAGACTGAACATTTGCATCTATAGTCGATACAACATTAAGTCCGTCCCTCGGATCAATCGTGGTTTCCTGGAGTTCTCTGTCCGCGTTGAAATATCCATAACTTTTTCCATCACGACCGTTTAGCTTATCATTATAATACTGCTCAATGCCCCATGTACCTATATTGCCCGCATTGGTATATCCTAAAACATGGCTTGCGACCGTTTTTAATGGATATTCCCTGTTGTAGTACTCTTCGAAATCATAACCGCCAATCCTTCTTCTGGCGATCTCCGGCTCTTCTTTCGACTTGTCTCTGCTGTTGTAGGCATCAACATAGTCTGAAAATGCCTTCATTTCTTCGTAAGTAACATCCTTTTTAAGAACTACATAATACGAATCAGGCTTTTCTGCAAATATCGTGTTCAGTTCTTCTTCGGTAAAACCGAAATTATCTGTAAGAGCCTTTATTGTAGCAGCCTTGTATATGTCACTCTGCTTTAATATTATCCTTGGCTCTAAAACAAGGTTGTAATACCTGACAGACTGGGCAAGTATCGTGCCTTTTCTGTCGGTTATGCTCCCTCTCTTGTAGGGAACAGCCCTGCTCATATAAGTACGCTGGTTCAGTGCATTTTTTGTATATCTGTCTCCATCCACATAGTTTATCTTTATGAGTCGGTAAAAGACAAACGCGAAAAGGGCTAAAAAAATCAGAAATACAAGCGCGAGCTTGTTTTTCATTTTAACTGAAATAGGAAGCTCGCGCCGTTTACTCTTTTTTATTTTTCTGTTATCCGGCATCTATAATCACTTTCCAAGTATATCATCAAGAAGCGCATCTTGCAGACTTTCAGTGTAGGTACTGAATTCATCATACTGTCTGACGTATCCGTTTTCGTTATAATCATATTTAACAATCTGATTCTCATAAGGATAGACCATACCAAGCTTCTCAATTGCCGTTCTTCTGATCTCTTCAAGATTGATACCGGCATAAACAGTACGTTCAAGCTGATCGTTGTCAGCCTTCAATTCAATATAATCTTTTTCTATCGCAACTGTAGAATTCTTTATTTCTGTAAGTCTGCTCTCTGCGCGAAGATAGCCTATACAGGAGTAAAGCATAACAGCCGCACCGATACTAAGCATAACAAAACCCGCAAGTCCAATTGCCGGAGCCTGTGTCACAAGGGGCTCAGGTCTTACAGTAATCTCCTTTTTGTGCTCTCTGCTTATTCTCTTCTTTTCAGGACGTTTGGCAGGCTCCTTTCGCCTTCTTGGCTCTTCAAGCTCATCAGGAGCAACAGCCAGATTGCCGTTTACTGCATTGCGGTACCGGTCTCTAGGTACATATCTTCGTCTGTCTGCCATACTTTTCTCCCTTCTCTTCCAGTGTAATTACCCGAAGACCTTTCAAATATGCGAAGCTTCGAGCTTTTACTTCTGGGATTGCTCTCCATCTCTTCTTCAGAAGGCACAAGAGGCTTTCTTGTTATTACTCTGCCCTTAGATTTTCTGCCACATACACAGACAGGAAAATCCGGCGGACAGATGCAGGGATTCTCAGCCGTTCTGAATGCATTTTTAACTATTCTGTCCTCAAGTGAATGGAAAGTAATGATCGCTATCCTTCCTCCCTCAGAAAGAGAATCGATCATGCCATTTATCGAATCCTTGAGTACAGTAAGTTCATCGTTTAACTCTATCCTTATAGCCTGAAATGTACGTTTTGCAGGATGTCCGCCTGTCGCACGCACCTTTGCAGGAATGGATGCCTTAATGATTTCCGATAGCTCTATAGTTGTCTCTATCGGCTTTGTCTTCCTTGCGTTAACTATATGCTTTGCAATATTTTTTGCAAATTTATCTTCACCGTAATCTCTTATTATGCGTGTTAATTCCGCTTCACTGTAGTCATTCACAATATCTCTTGCCGTCATGCGCTGGCGCTGATCCATTCGCATATCAAGAGGTGCATCTTCCATATATGAAAAACCTCTATCAGCTGTGTCAAGCTGATAGGAAGAAACTCCAAGATCAAGAAGAATACCATCCACCTTATCTATGCCAAGATTTTTTATGATCTCCGTCATCTGACTGTAATTGCTTCTGACTATCGTAACTCTGTCCTTATACGGTTCAAGTCTTTTGCTCGCCGCTGCAATAGCTGCCTCATCCTGATCAATGCCAATAAGCCTGCCGCCTTCAGTAAGATGCTCTACTATTTTTGATGAATGACCTGCACCACCAAGCGTGCCATCCACATATATACCCGAAGACTTTATATCAAGGCCCTCTATCACCTGTTCCAGCATGATAGGTATGTGTTTAAAATGAACTTCTTCTGCCATTGCCGGGCTCCCTGTTAAAATTTTAGATTGAAGGCTGAAAGATGGTCTGCTATCTCGGAAAGGTCGTCAATCTCATTATCCGCTGCCCATGTATCCTTATCCCATATTTCTATCTTGTTGATAACGCCGACAAGCATAATGCTTTTGCTTATCTTTGCTTTAGATCTTAAGGATTGAGGGATCATTACTCTTCCCTGTTTGTCTGTCTCACACTCAACTGCATTTGCAAGTATGATCCTCTGAAAATGTCTTGCCTCTGCAGTTCCGGGAAGCGCACTAAGTTCGGCAACAAAGTCCTCCCACTTAGCCATTGGATAAATAAAAAGACAGCCATCCACGCCTATAGTGATCATGAAGCTTTCGCCAAGCTCATCCCTGTACCTTGACGGTATGATTATCCTGCCTTTGGAGTCGACTGTATGTTCCGAAGAACCTGAAAACATAACAGATCACCTCCCATACCGCTCCACTTTGCTTCATTTTTATACCACTTTACACCACTTCTATTAAAATATACACCCTTTTCCCTATATTTTCAAGGTTTTACGCTAATTCTGTAAGGAAAAAAGCAAAAAAATAAGCCCGAAACTGCTAAAAAACAGTATTCGGACTTTCAACCTGCATTTATAATTTTTCTAATAAATACAATAAGTCTGACGGGATAATCTCTTATCCCTTACTTTTTGCTTCTGCATCCGTTCGTTTAACTATTAAGAGAGAAATGCATGTTACCGCCATAACAAGTGAAATTGCCTGTGATACAGCCACACTCGTCCCCCATATTTTAAGGCTTGTTACCCTGAGACCTTCCGTCAAAAATCTTATAAGTCCATAGCCGGTAAGGTATATGAGAAAAATCTCTCCGTTAAACTTCTTATGCCTGAAATAAAACAATATAAATATAAGAAGAAAAATCTCCGCAACCGACTCATAGAGAAAAAGCGGATGAACTTGGATATATCCCGTATAGCCTTTCTTCTCTGCCGCCGCAAGCATAAGACTTGTGATATTCTTCTGCTCCACATCCTCAACAGAAAGTCTCATGGCAAAGAGATTATCTGTGTAACGGCCAAAATTCCTTCTTGAAAAGAAGTCACCCCATTTCCCCAATGCCTGACCTGCCAAAATTCCGGCACTTACCGTATCAAATATCTTATACAAGGGAAGTTTTTTCACCTTGGTATAAATAAAGACCGTCAGAGCACCTGCAAACAGAGCACCGTACCATGACATACCGCCATTCAGTATTGACATCAGCTCAGGTCTGTCACCAACCTTATCAATAGAAAACAGTATATAAAAAATCCTTGCTCCAACTACAGAAAAGAAAACGACCGGTACTGCAAGACCAATGTACATTTCTCTGTCCTGATTCGTAACATCAGCTTGCCAGCGGATGATAAAATACGCAAGAATTATCGCAAGACCGACCAAGATACCGGATATGGAAAGGCTTGCCGAATCAGAAAGTTGAAATGAAGCAGGCAAGCCTTTTATAGTTATACCCAAATGCGGGAAGGAAATGGCCTGTGTCAGCA
>Ga0256405_10005640_pt1 | contig 21217 bp, 12 predicted proteins | sample RumenRJG_02DNA_FD_189096 | JGI IMG/M metagenome (GOLD analysis project Ga0256405, IMG submission 189096) | Bovine rumen microbial communities from Lethbridge, Alberta, Canada - RJG_02 | ecosystem: Host-associated > Mammals > Digestive system > Stomach > Rumen | place: Canada: Alberta... | reverse complement strand
TTGTAGCAGTCGGAATCCGACTTGAACATCTTTTCTAGTTCAGCGAACGTATCTGGATACTCCTTGCCTTTCATGAAGGCATATTCTACATCTTGTGTCAGGTTGCGTCAACTGCATAACCAGTAAATATTTTTTGGCATTTGCTTTGGCGGCGTGCTTTGTCTTTGTCGTGGCGGCGGATGCTTCGCCTCGCGTCGAACGGCGCAAGCCGCTTGCGGCGAACGTGGGCGTGGTGAGCGTCGGACTCGACACCTACTGGAAGCAGTGTCCGGGGCTTTACGAGGACATGCTCAAGAAAGCCGCGGTCTTCGAGAAGCGCGTCTCGTCGCACGAAGTCAAGGTCACTTCGTTCGGCATCTCGGACAATCCAGAGAAGGCGGCGTCGCTGGTTCCAGCGATGAAGGCGGCGGATCTCGACTTGCTTTTTGTGGACATGGTGACGTATGCGACAAGCTCCACTTTCGCACCGTTCGTGCGTGAGCTGAAGTGTCCGATCGTCCTTGTCGCGCTACAGCCCGATTCGCGCCTCGACTACGAGCATGCGACAATCTACAAGCAGCTCTACAACGACGACCTATGCTCCGTGCCGGAATTCACCGGCGTTGCCATCCGCTACGGGCGTCCGGTCGCGGACGTCGTCATCGGCAAGCTCGACGGCGACGCGAAGGCCGACGAGGAGATTCGCCAGTGGTGTGCCGTCGCGCATGTCTTGCACGACCTTCGCCGTGCCCGCATCGGCCTTATGGGACACGTCCTTGAGGCAATGTACGACATGCAGGTCGATCCGACAGCAGTCTCTCGCACGTTCGGCTGCCATGTAGCCCTCTGTGAGCCAGACGAGATCATGCCTTTCTACAGGGAATTGGGGAATGGGGATGTCGAGGCGATGAAAAAGCGCATCCTCGACTTCTTCGACACGCCCGATCCCGTTTCCGATCCGTGGACGGAAAAACTGACGGCGAAGGATCTCGATGTTGCGGCAAAGGCGGCGTGTGCGCTCGAGAAGTTCATCGAGAAGCGCAACCTTGACGGCTTCGCCTATTATTATGAGGGCGAGGAGGGCTCGCAGACGCGCGAACTTGTCACGAACTTCATCGTCGGCAATTCGCTCCTGACGGCGGCCGGCTTCCCGATGTGCGGAGAGTTCGACCTCAAGAACTGCATCGCGATGATGATCTTCGACAGGCTTGACATCGGAGGAAGCTTCGCGGAGTTCCATCCGATTGACTTCGAGCGAGACACTGTGCTCGTCGGGCACGACGGCCCTCACCATCTCAACATCGCCTCGAAGAAACCCGTTCTCCGCTCGCTCAAGAAGTACCACGGCAAGCCCGGAAGCGGCGCGGGCGTCGAGTTCAACATCAAGGAGGGGCCGATCACGATGATGTCTCTCGGTCTCAAGGCAGACGGCTCGTTCAAGTTCATCGTGGCCGAGGGTGAGTCGCTCGCAGGCCCCATCCCCCCGACAGGCAACACGAACACCCACGGCAAGTTCCCGCCGGACGTCCGCACGTTCCTCAGGAACTGGTCGATGGAAGGCCCGACCCACCACTTCGCGCTCGGCGTCGGCCACCATGCGGCGGAACTCAAGAAGCTCGGCCGCGCCCTCGGCATCGAAACCGTCGTCGTGACGGAGGGGAAGTAGCGGCATGGCGAGAATGAGGATATTGTGCGGAACAATCCTCGCGGCGATTGTGCTTAACGCGGCAGGCGCAGTCGTGCGCGACATCCCGTATGCACCGGAGAACGGCACGTTTGGCTTGGGCGACCTCTACCTTCCGCAGTCGGTCTCTGATGAAACGCCGGTCGTCCTCGCGATTCACGGCGGCGGCTGGAGTGCAGGCGACCGCTACAGCTGGAGCGGCGTGGCGGACTTCTTCTGCCGCGATCTCGGATGCGTGGCCTTCAACATCGAGTATCGCCTCGCGTCCGCGACAAACCGTTGGCCTGCCTGCGGCGACGATTGCGTAAAGGCCGCCAATTGGCTCTTTTCCGATGCCTTCCGCGAACACACCGGATTTACTCCGAAGAAGATATACATCTGCGGCGGTTCCGCCGGCGGACATCTCACTCTCTGGACGCTCGTGAACCTTCCGCCGGAGAGGGTGGCTGGCGCAATCTCCATTTCGTCTATCGGCGATCCCGCCATCGACTGCATGTCGCACAGAGGACGCTACACCAGTCTTTTGGGCATGATGGATGTCGCAGGTCGTCTCGCGGAGATGAACCCCGTCCTGAAAATCAAGTCCGGAATGGCACCTGTCCTCTGCACACATGCAACAGAGGACGAGGTCGTGCCGATTGCCTCACACAAGGCGTTTGCCGATGCCTACCGCGCTGCAGGGAACAAGTGCGATTTCTTTGAGTATCCAGCAAACGCCCAAGAAGGTCTTGCTGGCCACTGCATCTGGATTCCGGATTCCAATCCCCATCGCCTTATCCCAGAGCTTGAGGGTCAGATCAGGGCGTTTGTGGAGAAATGCGAAAAGCCCCGACTGTCGAAGCGGGAGGCCATGTGGCGAGCGTTTGCAAATCCGCCCGATTCGGCGAAGCCGTGGTGCTACTGGTGGTGGGTGAACGGCCACGTCGACCGCGAGACGATAGCGGCAGACCTGGAGTCGATGAAGCGTCTTGGCTTCGGCGGCGTCCTGATGTTCGACTCGCGCGGCTACTGGGACGATGAGGAGCATGTCGTAAACCCAAAGGCGGAAATAGTCTGGGGTTCGCCTGCGTGGTACGACTTCGTCGAGTTCTCGATTCGCGAATGCTCGCGTCTCGGCCTTGAGTTCACAATGAACGCTTCTGCGAGCGGCGGGACGCTCAACGGCTTCGTCGACGGCAAGGAGTACGAGACCGACGTGATGAACCGCGACGAAGTGGTCGCGCATCTCGATCGCGCCGTCGGGCCGCTATTGAAGCGCGTTCCAGATCTTGTCGGCAAGACCTTCACGCACATCTACTCCGTCAGCTACGAGGGCTGCGTCAAGACGGGCGGCAGCTGGCTGAAGATAAAGGACAACTTCTACGCGACGATGCGCGAGTGGGCGCATGCACACGGGCTGAAGGTTTACTCCGAGTCCGGCGGGCCGTGGTACATGGGAGGCGCGGCCGCGCCGCTCGACTGCGACCAGCTCGACCTTCTGGCGCACAACGACTTCCCGCAGGGCGAGTTCTGGCCGCTGAAGTCCAGAGATGCCATTTTTGATGGCGGACATGCGAACAGGAACGGGCGTTTTTTCCAGCGCGGCGTCGTCCTTGCCGCCCGGCGTGAAGACCGCTGCATTGTCTCCATGGAGGCGTTTACGCACATGGCCCAGCACTATTCGGTCGACCCGGCGTTTTTGAAGCCGCTTGCTGACATGGCGTTCGCCGACGGCGCAAATCGTCTTGTCTGGCATACATTTACATGTTCGCCCAAGAAGTTTGGCGTTCCAGGCGCGGAATACTTTGCGGGCTCGCACATCAACCGCAACGTCACATGGCACAAGGACGCCGGTGCGTTTGTGAAATATCTCGGGCGATGCCAGTCGCTCTTGCAGCGCGGCGAATATGTCGATGACGGCGAGTTTGTGGATGTCACGACCAATTACTACAACTGGGGGCGGTTCAGGAAGGAGCCCAACGCGCAGTTCACTAAAATTCATAGGCGAGAAGGCGATGTCGATTTGTTCTTTGTCGCCGGGGAGGGGAGGGGCGTCATTCCGTTTGACGCTTCGAGTGAAGGACGCACGGTCGAAATCTGGGATCCCGTCGCGGTGACGCGCAAGCCGGCCATCTGTCAAGCATTGGAAGATGGACGATCGAACATTTGGCTCGATTTGCCCATCGGCGGCAGTTGTTTCGTCGTCTTCGCGCCGAGAGATCTTCAGACAGGATTTACAGGATTGACAGGATTGGGAAAATGCGATAATCATGTAAATCCTGTTAATCCTGTCAAAAACGCATATCCCGTCACCAATGCCTGGAACGTTTCGTTTGCGTACCACCGCGGCATATCCGCCGCGCCGCCGGCGCCTGTCACGATGGAAACGCTGCGCGACTGGACGACCTACGGCTCGGATGGCGAAGCGGCAAGTACCTCGCTGCGCTACTTCTCCGGCACCGCCACATACAGAACCACTCTCACACTCCTCCACTCCTCCACTCCTCCACCCCTCCACTCCTCCACTCGCACCCTTTCTCTCGGCAATGTCCCGACCGGTCTTGCGCATGTGTACGTGAACGGCGTTGACTGCGGTGACGCGTGGTGCGCTCCGTGGAAGGTCGATATTTCATCTGCCGTCCGCGAAGGCGAAAACGAAATTGAGATATACTACACGAACAACTGGTACAACCGACTTGTCGGTGACTGCTTCCTTGAACCGGCAAATCGCGTGACACGCTCGAATCTCCGCTATTGGCACCATTCCCGCAAATGGGAAAGCGAGCCGCTCCCCGATTCTGCAGATGTGCGCATTTATCGGCGTCTGCGCTGTTCCGGCCCGTCCGCCGACGACCCGCTCCAGTCCTCCGGAATCCTTGGGCCTGTTGTATTTGAGTGCTGTCAAGACAATCACCGAAAACCACATCCGAAAGGAAAGATGCAGTGAAAACATCAGTAATAGCAATGGTTGCCGCGCTCGCGGGCAGCGTAATGTCGGTTGAGGCCGAGACGGTCGTGTGGTACGACTTTGAGGGCCTGGGCGAAGCCGGGACTTCTGTCCCCCACGGCACGACCATCCAGAACAAAGCGAATCCCGGCACGCTCGACGCGACTGTGATTGGCATCCACAACGGAGAAACTGCGAAAACCGAAGGCACGGCACACATGCCGGCTTCGGCTGTCGGCTATCCGTCTAACTATCGGATTTGCGATTATCTTTCCGCCTCGGTCTCCACGAATGCCGACGGCGCAATCAAGTTCACTACTCCAGCTTCGGTTTCCGGCAATAGATCATCAAACGACGGCGGTGCGTTGCAGGTTTCGGAAACGTCGAGCGAATTGAGTTCCGAAACGTTTACGCTTGAACTGACGATTCGCCTCGACCCAGACGAGGGCTTCGTGAAGTCTGGCGGCCAGACATTTGTCTGCAAGACCATCACTGCCTCGGACAATGCCCTTGCATGGGAACTCAGGTGGCTTAACACGAATGTGTGCCTGACATGGTACGATTCCAATGGTGCAGAGAAGAACTCGGTATGGGCGGGAGACCTCGCTGACGGGGAGTGGCACCATTTGGCGTTTGTAGTCCCCAGCGGGAATCCGAATTACCCGTTGCGCTGGTATCTTGACTACACGGACAAGGGCGTCGTCACTTTTGCGCCACGGAGCGGTACGGGGCCTCTAACGGTTGGCGCACGTTTCAACGGGGCGGAAGCGAAGTTCAGCAATATCTCTCGCGGTGTTTCCATCGGCGAGCTGCGCTACTCGAACGCCGCGTTGACAACGTCGCAGTTCCTGAAGGCGCGCAACGTGCCGACAGGTCCCACGATTTCGCATGTGAAGTTCGACGATGCCACACCGAATGCTGCGACCGAATACGGCACTCTGTGCAACGGCGCGTTCTGGGCGTCCCAAAGCAACAGTAGCGTAAAGCCGACATATTCCAGCGACGTTCCCGGCGTTCGCGTCCTTGACGGCGAGGACGGAGCCGTCCTTTCAAAGCATAATGACAAGTCGATTTCGTTCCCCGGCAATTCCCACTATCCAGCCTGCGCACTGTGGGGCAGAAACGTCAATCCCAGTGTTCCCGCCAGTCTTCTTGAAACCTATTTCGTGCCTATGACGGCCGACGGTGTGGCGCGCATGTCGGGGACGATCGAGTTCTGGATGAAGCCGACGCCGGGTCAGCAGGTGGCCTGGAGTTCCCAGCCGGCCTTGCTGAGCGACTACCGCAATAGCAAGAGTCAGAACATCTGGCAGTTTATTTTCGTAAACAATTCCGGCCAATCGGCTGATCCCGTTACAAAGTTCTATTTCTATGTCAATATGTGTACCAACAATACCGGGGATGTCGTCTGGAAAGGATTGACTGTTTGTTCCAGCGATGACGTCCTTGACGGAAAGTGGCATCATGTGGCCGCCGTCTTCCAGCCGAGCGGGACGAACCCCGGTAAGACGGATGTCGTCACATATGTCGATCACACCGAGCGCGGCAAAACTTCGTTCGACGGTGTCATCGATTATCGGCTCGGTGCCTACACTCTGCAAATGGGCATGCGTTACGAAGGCCTTATTGACGAGTTCCGCATTTCCGACCGTGCGCTGACGCCCGACCAGTTCCTGCGGGCGGAGAAGGCACCGGGATTGTCGATTTTCGTTAGGTGACGCAGATGAATCGCAGTTGTCTTGCCGCTCTTGCGGCGGTCGTGTTGGGAGGGACGCAATTTATCGTGTCCGAAGCGGTTGCAGCAAGCGCACCCCTCCCTCCCTTGCCGATTTCTCGCGCGCCGTTTGAGCGTTCGGACGAAGTTGTGCGGCGGCCCGTGTCGCTGGTGACGTGGCCTTTTCATCCTCATGGTGGATGGACACTTCTTGGGGAGGAGCGTCTGACGACATGGGCGGAGTTCAGGAGTGGAGACAAGTCCGTCGTGGCGAACGGCTACAATGGCCTCATCCACCATGTCGGGCGAACCGGCTTTGGGAAGTTGCTCTTCTATCGTGGCGGCAGCGAGACGACGTCGCCGGCCGACAGGCAGAGATCCGATCCGTACGGACGCGAATTTCTCGCGTGGATGGAGATGCGCGTTCTCGACGTGACGAATCCCTACAATCGCTACATGGAAAGCTATTCCAATGCCACGCTTCGTGTCGAAGAAAAGGCAAAGCGTGTGGGCTGGTCGCGTCCGTGCAAGGGCGCAAAGGCAAGGTATTCGCTCGCCCCTGTGGGTGACGGGATGCTGGCGCTGGAGTGGGAAACGCCCGCTGTGCCCGTCGAGTTCCGGCTCTATCTCTGCGGCAACTCCACGAACGGCGTGAGCGGCGTCGAGAACGGGACGCGTCTCTACATCAACCGCAAGAGCGAGACGGAGCGGATTGAGTTCGCGTTCCCGGATGGCACGGTTGAGCGCGGCCCGGGCGTCCCGCAAACAGACCAGAACAAGCCGATCCCGGATTACGTCTGGCGCACGGAAGGTGCGTCAGGCCGCATCATGATCGACCTTTGCGGCACGACGGCGGCAAAGAGCGGCGCGGACGGAGTTCGCGCCCTACCGTCTGGAGTCATAGACTTCAATGAAATAGATGCGCTGGATGTGCCGGTCGATCCGACGGGCAACTTCCTTGCAAACGGAAGTTTCGAGCAGGAACTGACGGGCTGGAACTACTGGTGGGGCGGCGAGCCGTGGTATATGGTCGCGGCGACGGGCGAGGCGTTGGAGTCGATCACGGATGAGGCGAAGGTCGGCGACAAGGCGCTTCGCATGAGGCGGTCCAAGACGCGTGACAAGTATGAATGTTTGCAGTCCATGCCGATGTCGCTCGAGCCGGGCGTTGAACACATGCTTTCCGCCTGGGTGAAGCGCGCGGCTGGCGAGCAGGGTACGGCGACGGTAACGATTTCAGCCGATCCGGCCGCAAAGAGGTTTAATGCCGTCACAAGGACGGACGGCTCGGAAGCTAAGCTTGTCGTGCCGCTCGCGGACGATGAATGGCACTTCGTCGAGATGCCGTTTGTCTCGGAATGCGGGGACTGCAAGGTCGTTTTGGACGGACGCGGCGCGGAGGCGGTCGTGGATGGTGTGCGAGTTGAAAGGGTGGATTGTTCTCGCGCAGAGGCGCAGAGACGCGGAGATGTTGGTGGTAAGGCGGACAGCCCCTGCCCGCCGCAAGTCGTTGAGGCGAGGTTGGAGACATCAAGTTCGGAGAATATCATCTATTATGGGACGCCGATCAATGCGCGGCTGGCGCTTTCGGGAGCAGAGGGGGTGGAAGGCGCGGCGCGCGTCACGGTTCGGAACTTCTATAATGAAACTGTGTATGACAAGACGTTTGCGTTCAAGCTGCCTGAGAACAAGGTTCTTCCGCTCGACTTCGATTCGGAACGTCTCGGTACGGGCGTATTCGTGCTGGGATCGGAGTTCGTGCTGGGAGATAAACATTATCGCGCCCCCTACCAGCGTTTCGCCGTCATAAAGCCGCTTGACGGCACGCACCCGACGGCGGACTTCTACCTGCAGCTCAACTGGAACGAGAAAAGCTCGAACGCCGAGAAACTCGCCCGATACTCCCGCGACCTCGGCTTCATGGCGACGAATTGGCGGTCGAACAGCCGCTTTGCCGACACGAACGCACCGGAGGCGCAGCTTCGCAGGAAATACGGTATCGTCAATCGTCTGCATATTCTTTCCGTCGAACTTCCCGAAATGTATCCCGATCTCTGCAAGCCGGGAATGCCGTACCATCCCAAGTCCCTGACGAATGCCGTGCCGGAAAAGGTCGCGTTCATCGAGAAAGCCGCATACGAGGCCGGGATGAAGGCGGCGCCGGATGACAACTGGTGGGCATTCTACAACGAAGAGGATGCAGAAGTGGCGCCTATCCGTTACGCGAAGACGCACGAGGAGCGCCTCAAGGCGTGTGAAGACTGGTTTCCGTACCAGTATGCCTGCTGGAAGGGGCTCAAACGGGCGTTCGACGAGCGAGGCATCAAGCTCATGTACGCCCCAACGCACGGCTGCGGTAATTATAATCCGGACTGGCACGGACGCGATACGATTGACTGCTACATGGAGGTTGCCAATGCGCATGGCTTCCGCTACGATTTCATCGCCATCCACACCTATCGGGCCATCGACGGCTCGTTTTTGGGGCGCGCCGACCGCGACGAGAACGCCGCGCGCCTTCTTTCGCGTCTAGCGCATTACGGCTATCCGGAGACGACGCCGATCATGTTCTCGGAGGGGTTCAACGTCCTGCCGTTCTCGATTCCGCAATGGGACGTCTTGGCATTCGCCGACTTCTATCCGCACGGATGGACGGCATCCCTCGACCTCGGCTGGCGCGAATTTCTCCAGGCGGGGGAGATGGCCCGGCTCTACATCATGGACCTCAAGTACTGGCCTCGCCTCATGAACAGCCACTCGTGGCAGAACCGGCTCGTCGCCGATGCGCAGATGTCGCCCGTCATGTGGAACATGGTGCCGAATACGCTGGGGCATCTCTTGCCGTCGCCCAAGTTCCTTGGCGACGTCAAGCGGGACGATTGGCGCGCTTACGTCTTCCGCCAGGGCGACTATGGCGTCGCGGCGGTCTGGACGAACGAGCGTCAGGCAGAGCTGGGACGGAAGAAGGGGATGGTGCTAAAACTCCTGCTTCCAGACGACGCGCGTTTTGTTGACTTGATGGGCAACCGTCGCGCCGCGCCTAAGCGCGGCAAGGATGACGCAATCGCCGTTCCTCTCGCGCCCGCGCCGCTTTTTATCGTATCGCGGGACGCAGAAGGACTCTTGAAGGCGCTTGAAAACGTGAATCGCTGAATGGTGAAAATCATGAATCCTGCGAAATCGGCGCTGTGCGGTCTGCTTCTTGCCGCACTTGCGGCATCAGCCGGCGAACATGTCATGCGGGCGACTCGTCCGGCACCGGACTCGATCGACGGCTGGGAACAGGAGTCGTATCCGATCGGCAACGGATGGTTCGGCGTCAGTGTCTTTGGCGGGCTGCCGGAGGAGCGGTTGCAGGTTACGGAAAATTCGTTTCTTACGCGCGACCGTCTGCTCAATCTCACGAGCGCACTCGACCTGCGCATCAAGTTTCTCCGAGACAGTCATTCGCCTTCCAACGTGGCCGGCTATGTCCGCTCGCTGCATCTGGAACAGGGCGTTTCGCGCGTGGCGTATTCTGCGGACGGGGTCGATTATGTCCGCGAATGTTTCGCGTCCTATCCCGACAAAGTGCTGGCGTTGCGCTGTACGGCATCGCGACCGGGTGCGCTGTCGTTCGACTTGAAGGCAGAAATTCCGTTTACGCACCCCTTCGCGGACGGCGACGGCGCGAAGGGCGGGCGCATGGGGCGGTCGGTCGCAAGGGGTAACGAAATCGAGGTCGTCCAGCATCTACAGTGGTTCGACGTGAAGTTCTATGGACTTGTCGCCGTCGAGACGGATGGCAGCGTCCAAGCGAACGGCGACGCGCTTGAAATCCGCGACGCGCAGGAGGCGATTGTCTTCTTTTCGTGCGGGACGAACTACCGTCTGGCGCCGGAGCGGTTCGCCTGCGACGGAAAGTGCGTCGCCCGCGAGCCGGTAATCGACCGTCCCGATTCCGACGTGGCGGCGGATGTGCGAACGCATGTCGCGGCGGCGCGTCGGAAGGGCTGGGCGCAAGTCAGATCGGCGCACCTCGCCGATTTCAGCGGGCTTATGAATCGTGTCGCCCTGAACCTTCCTGGTGCGGACAAGGATGCCGGGCAGGAGACCGTTGCGCTGAAGAGGGCCGTGAAGACAGACGGACGGGCGAGTACGTATCTCGAAGAGATGTTCTTCCAATACGGACGCTACCTGCTCGTATCGTCGTCGCGGCCGGGGACTCTTCCGGCGAATCTCCAGGGCATCTGGACTGCCCATGAAAAGTCGCCGTGGGGATCCGGCTACTGGCACAACATCAACGTGCAGATGAACTACTGGCCGACGTTTTCCTGCAATCTTGCGGAGTGCTTCGAGGCATATGCCGCGTTCAATGCGGCGTTCCGTCCCGCGACGCGCGTCGGTACGGTCGGCTATCTGCGCAAACTCGGCCTCGGTACGGAGCCTGCGGCAGACGAGTCGCCGGATATCTGGAGCGTCGGGACGGCGGTCTATCCATACTCGTTCGAATCCGCTCCCCTCGGCGGGCATTCGGGACCCGGAACGGGAGGGCTCACGACGAAGCTCTTTGTCGACTGGTGGGATTTTACATGCGACGAGGCGGCACTGCATCGCTATGTCTGGCCGGTCGTACACGGCATGGCGGATTTTTTGAGCCGCTGCGTGAAGGAGCAGGACGGAAAGTTGCTTTCCGCATTTTCCGCCTCCCCCGAGCAGATTGCCACTCCTGCCGGAAAGTGGGACAGGCGTGACAGGAGGCCTCCATATTACCACACCGTCGGCTGCGCGTTCGACCAGCAGATGATTTGGGAAAACAACAACGATCTCTTGCGGCTTGCCGCCGTGCTTGGCACGAACGACTCTGTCGTCGCCCGCGTCCGCGAGCAGATCGACCGCTACGACCCCGTGCAGGTCGGCGCGTCGGGTCAGATCAAGGAGTTCCGCGAGGAAAACGCCTATGGCGAAATCGGCGAGCCGCAGCATCGGCACATTTCTCAGCTGGTGGGCCTGTACCCCGGCTCGCTCATCAATTGGTCTCGTCCCGACTGGATGGCTGCCGCCAGGGTGTCGCTCGACAAACGCGGCGACAAGTCGACAGGATGGGCGCTTGCGCACCGGATGGTCTGTCGTGCGCGACTTGGCGATGGCGACCAAGCCTTGCTCCTTTTGAGAAACATGCTCAAGGACCGCACTTACAACAACCTCTGGGACGTTCATCCGCCGTTCCAGATCGATGGCAATTTCGGTGCGACTGCCGCCGTTGCGGAAATGCTGCTCCAGAGCCATCAGCCTGACGGCAAAGGTGGCTTTGTCATTGATCTGTTGCCGGCTCTGCCAGCGGAATGGGCGTCGAACGGCTCGTTTCGCGGCCTTTGCGCTCGCGGCGGCGTCGAGGTCGACTGCACGTGGAGGGACGGACGCCCTGTTCGCGTCGTTGTCCGTGCACCCGTTGGCATCCGTCCCGTGGTGCGCTTCGACGGTCAGGCAGTGGATGCGTTCTTTGACAATACGAACAAGTAGATTGATAAAAAGACAAAAAGGAGAGACTCATGACCGGTAGATGGCTTGGGGCGGCGTGTACCGCCGCGCTTGCACTGTGTTCGATGGCTGGAGCCGGAAGTCGCCCGGGGCGCGAGACGCTGAAGGCCTCGGGCCCGTGGGAAATGGCGCAGAAGACCGCGCCGGAGAAGTGGATGCCGGCTGTCGTGCCGGGAACGGTGCTTGCGACGCTTGTCAAGAACGGCGTCGTTCCGGATCCCTACTGGGGCCTCAACAACAAGATCGAGGAGGGGAAGATCCCTGACGTGGGACTTGGCGCGCGCGACTTCTACACGGCGACGTACCGCACGAAGGTGACGATTCCCGAAGACTGGGCGAGGAAGACGGTCTGGCTTCGCCCCGAGGGAATCAACTACCACGGCGAGATCAAGCTGAACGGAGAGGTTGTCGCGACGACGTGCGGGACGTTCGCGCGCAACGCCGTGGACGTATCGGAGTTCATCAAGCCCGGCGTCAACGAGCTCGAGGTGGAGGTGCGCCCCGTGGACCATCCCGGCAGGCCATTCCAAAAGCCCTGGGGCGCACCGGGCGAGTGGTTCAACGGCGGCGACGGCGAGATCGGGCGGGACGTGACCGTTCTCATGGGTGCCGGCTGGGACTTCATGTTCTCCGACGGAATCCGCGACCGGCACGCCGGCATCTGGAAGGACATCTTCTTTATCGCGACCGACAAGATTCGTATCGATGCGCCTTTCGTGCGCACGAAGCTGAACGAGGCGATGGATGAGGCGGAGCTGACGATAGAGGTCGATCTCGTGAACGCAGGCTTCAACTGGGGGTCGAACTACTCGGGCGTCATAGAGGCGGAGATTCCCGGGACGGACGTGCGGCTTTCCAAGCGCGTCAAGTTCTACCGCGGCGAGCGCCGGACTGAAATTCTCAAAGCGACGCTGAAGAACCCTAAACTCTGGTGGCCGCGCAACAAGGGCCCCCAGGACCTCTACACGCTAAACGTGCGCGTGGTATTGGATTCGCGCAAGGAATACGACCGTTCGTCCAACAGCCATTTCGACGTCCCCAAGTCCGTCTCGGACTCCGCGACAATCCGGTTCGGCGTGCGCGAGTTCACGTCCGACCAGTCCGGAAAGGACGGGGCGCGGCAGTTCTACGTGAACCGCCGGAAGATATTCATACGCGGGACGAACTGGATCCCCGAGGGCATGCTGCGCCAGGACGACGCGCGCATGGAAAAGGAGATGCGGCTCACCGCCGAAAGCGGCGTCAATCTCGTGCGCCTGTGGGCGGGCGGCATAACCGAGTCAGACATGTTCTACGATCTCTGCGACGAATACGGGCTTCTCGTATGGCAGGAGTTCTGGATGACCGGAGACACGCGCCATCCTGACGACCCCGGCCTGTATCTCGACTGCGTGGCCCAGCAGGTGAAGCGCATCCGCCATCACGCCTCCATTTCGCACTGGGTCTGCTCGAATGAATCGACTGACGTGCAGGGCGTGGAGGAACTCGTCAAGAAGCTCACAGGCACGACAAGCTGGATGCAGAATTCGGAGTGCGACGGTGTCCACGACGGTTCTCCCTACTTCCCTGTCAATCCGATGGGGTACTACGACGACACAGCGTCAGGCAAGCGCGGCAGGCGCGTCTGGGGCTTTTCGCCTGAGTACGGGACGTGTGCGCTCCCGGCGGCTGACCAGTGCCGCAAGTTCATGCCGGAGAACTTCCTTTGGCCTATGAATGTCGAGGCGTGGAAATACCGCGAGGGCGGCGGCTTCGACCAGATGACGGAGTACCACCACCGTGCGGTGAACGAATATGGCGAGTCCAAGACATTCGACGAGTATTGCCGCAAGTCGCAGGCCGCCGATTCCCTTGCGCACCGTGCGCTCTGGGAGGTCTGGAACCTTGTGCGCAACGACGCGACGGGCGTCCTCTTCTGGTACAACAACACGCCGGTTCCGCAGCTCGGCTCCCACGCATGGGACTACGACCTCGACCAGACGGCGAGCTTCTTCGCGCAGAAGAGCGCACTTGAACCGCTGCATGTCCAGTACGAATATCTCTCGAACCGCGTGAGCGTCGTAAGCGATGTTTACGGAAGCCGCGATCTCACGGTTGCCGCAGAGGTCTATGATTTCGAGTCCCGCAAGGTGTGGGAGAATACGGCGGCGGTGAAAGTCGACGGCGAGGGTTGCACGGACGTGTTCAAGATTCCCTTTGCGGAATTGGCGAAGGGGCAAGACCTTTCGCGTCCGCATTTCATCAAGTTGCGGCTCGTCGAAAACGGCAAGGAAATCGCGTCGACGTTCTACTGGCGTTCGGGCTCGGAATACAAAGGGCCGGGTACGGTGACGGGTCCGTGCGTCGCGGGATTCGCCGCGCTCTCCGATCTGCCGAAGACGATGCTGGAAACGGAAGACGCCGCAGACGGCGTGCGTGTCGCGAACAAAGGCGACAAGATCGCCTTCATGGTCGAGGTGCAGTGCTTTGACGATGCCGGACGGCGCATCGTGCCGGTTCGGTATTCGGACAATTTCTTCTCGCTCCTTCCGGGCGAGTCGCGCATCGTGCGATTCGAGCGTCCGCAGAACCTGAAGCTCGTTCGCACGACGTGCTGGAACGATGTGCGATGATGGTGCCACTGACGAGTTTCATTTGCAGGGATGGCCATTTGAAGATTGATGCGTTCTTTTTGAGGAATCCCGGCAAGCGAACCCTGCGCACGACGACGGGGCTTCTCACGCTTGCCGACATGTAATCTAAAACAGAAAGGAAGGATGAAAAGATGAGACAGAAAATGATTGCGATCTTTGCTGCGTTTGTCTGCGCGGCGGATATGGCCGTTGCGGCACTGCCCGCGCCGCAGTGGATTTCCGGCGATTCGGCGGATCCCGCGAAGCCTGCGCCGATGCTGCTGAAGGAGTTTGCGCTTGATGCAAAACCGAAGAAGGCCGTGTTCTCCGTCGCCGTCGCGGGATGTATTCGGCAATGAAGCGGTATATCGCGTTCATCGAAGGGCAGCTGGCGGCGCGTTGGCGGAAAGATTGAATTCATCTGCGAAACGCCTAAGGACATCAAAGTGTCGGACGAGAGGACGCAGAGCCTGACGACGTCGAGGTGAACGAAAACGAGCCCGATCTCTGGGATATCGAAACAAAGATGGAGGATAAAGCAAAATGAGGAGGCGGCATGCGCAAAGTAATCGCAACATGGGGACCGGGGAAATGAAACGCATACAAGCAACGGCGCTTTGTGCTTTTGCGGCGGCGGTCGCTCTTGCGGCAGGGGCAAGGCCTGTGCCGCGCCCCGCGATGGCGGCGCGGATCGCGGCGGAGGAGGATGTGTACGGCATCGTCCACTGGGGGCTCAACACCTACACCGACCGCGAGTGGGGCTATGGCGACGAAGACCCAGCGATGCTGAATCCTGCGAAGTTCGACGCCGACCAGATAGTGGGCGCGTGCCGAGACGCGGGGATGTGCGGACTTATCGTCGTAGCCAAGCACCACGACGGATTCTGCCTTTGGCCGACGAAGACCACGGAGCACAATATAACCAAAACTCCGTTTTGGAAGGGAACAGGGAACGGGGAACATGGAAGAGATTACGTGAAGGAGATGGAGCAGGCGTGCAGAAGGGCGGGGCTCAAGTTCGGCGTCTATTGCTCGCCGTGGGACCGCAACAGCGCGCACTACGCGACGGAGAAGTACGTAGAGATATACCACGCGCAGCTAAAGGAACTTCTCGGCGGCGCGTATGGCGACATATTCGAGATGTGGTTCGACGGTGCGAACGGCGGCGACGGATATTACGGCGGCGCAAGGGAAAAGCGCAGGATCGGCGCAGACTACTACCGCTTCGGCGAGGTGTTCAAGTTCGTCAGGGAACTCCAGCCCAACGTCACGATCTTCTCCGGCGCAGACGACGATTCGGACCTTCGCTGGTGCGGCAACGAACGTGGTTTCATTTCTGAAGACTCGCGTGCAACGGTTGTCCGCACGGGCGGCTACTGCGATGGAAAGTACGGGAATCCCAACTACGTGCCTACGCGCAACGCCGGCTCGCCTGAAGGCGACTTTTTCCGCGTCTGCGAGGGCGACTTTCCGCTGCGCAAGGGTTGGTTCTACCACGAGAAGGAGCGCGGCACGACGCGGAGCGGCGCGTATCTCGCGAAGCTCTACGTAGGCACTGCCGGAAACGGCGGCACGATGGATATCGGTGTCGCGCCGAACAAGGACGGCGCTCTCGACGCGGACGATGTCCAGTCGCTCAGGGACTTCGGCGAACTGCGCAGGGCGCTTTTCGCGCATGAAGCGAAGGGCGGCGAGAATTTCAACGTCGTTGTCCTGCGTGAAGACGTGTCCAAGGGCGAGCTGGTCGACGAATGGGAGTTCGCCGCGGACGGCAAGACCATATTGCATGGCAAGTCCATCGGCATAAAGCGCATACGGCTTTTGAGGGAACCTGCATTGGCAAGGAACTGCAATGTCCGGGTTGTTCGCGGCGTCGGAACGCCTAAGGTTTCCTGCGCGCTATACCGCGCCGACCAGTCTGTCATCGACGCGATACTTGATGCGAAAGGCGACGAAGACGAGACCGATACCGCCAAGTGGATGACGGGCAAGGCACATGCACCGCGCGAATATTTTGTATCGCCGTCCGGCGACGATGCGGCGGACGGCTCGGCGGCGCATCCATGGAGGACGATAGGACGCGCCGCGTCCGTCGCGCAGGCAGGCGACACCGTTACGGTCCGGGAGGGAATCTACCGCGAATGGGTGAAGCCGGCGAACCCCGGACGCGATGGAGCGCCGGTCACGTATCGTGCGGCGGATGGGGAACGCGTCGTAGTGACGGGCGCGGACGAAGTGCGGGGCTGGACGAAAAGGCCGGACGGACTTTGGGAGACGAACGTCCCCTACGATTCCTTCGGAGGGGTCAATCCGTTTACGGACTTCATATCCGGCGCGTGGTTCCTCCCGAACGACGCCAACCATTTCCGCACGCGTCTAATCCAGGAAGGCAAGCCGCTGAACCTTGTCGGCGAGGAGATACTGTCGCCGCCCGACCACGGCGTTCCGGCGCTGGAACCGGGAACGGCCGCGCTGATCCATGGCCGCGTCTCGGGCCTGATAGTCGCCGCATTCGAACACGACCCGAACGTCGCCGTGCCTGAGCTTGTAGTGCGGCCATGTTGCTTCTATCCGCTTGCGACGCGTCGCGACTATATTACGCTCAGGGGCATTGTCTTCCGCGACGCCGCCCCGACATGGGCTCATCCGCGCGGCGAGCAGCCCGGCGTCGTAGGCACGAACTGGAGCCGCGGCTGGACTATCGAGGATTGCGAAATCTCCGGCTCGTGCTGCGCGGGGCTTACGCTCGGCAAGTGCGCCAACGATTTCGACTCGTTCTGGAACGATCCGAAGCAGAGCTTTTCGCTTTGGGGCAAGCGCCTTTCGGAGCGCGACCTCGCGGAAGTCGGCAGGCATCTCGTGCGCCGCTGCCGCATCTCCGATTGCGGCCAGGCCGGAATCTGCGGCGGTTTCGGTGCGGTCTGGTCGACCATCGAGGATTGCGACATATCGCGCTGCTACTGGAAGCAGAAGTTCGCCGGATACGAGATGGCGGGAATCAAGATACACGCGGCGGTGGGGATGACGATCCGCCGCAACCGCATACACGACAACGGATGCTTTGCCGTCTGGCTCGACTGGATGGCTCAGGGCACGCGCCTCGCGGAGAACTCGTTCTGGGGCAACGAGCAGCACGACCTCTATCTTGAGGTCGTCCACGGGCCGGTTCTTCTCGAGGGCAACGACTTCCTGTCCAAGCAGGCGATCCACTTCAAGGGTTCCAACAACATCGCGCTAGTCGGCAACCGCGTCTTCGGTTCGCTCGCCTGCGACGACGACAGGACGCTCGGCTACCGCAGGACGCCTGTTTTCCATCCGCATTCGACGCGTATCAAGGATCTCTACGCCGATCCCACGCCCGCGAATCTCGTATTCATCAACAACATCCTTCCGGAAGAGCCGCGTTTCGCGGACCTCGCGGCGGGCCCATGCCGTCTTGAGGATAACTGGCTTGTGCCGCGCACGTGCTGGAAGATCGACTGGGCGAGCGGAGAATGCGTTGTCGTGCCAGGCGATGATTCGCCGCGCCCTGAATTCAAGCCGGTCGACGCGGCGCGGCTTGGTGCCGGTCTTTTCACAGGCGAGGTGTTCCCGGCGCCTGAAGTGTCTATGCCGAAACAGTAAAGGAGCAGTCGATGTACATACCGCTGATGATGGCCGCGACGACTTTCTGCAATCCGATGCCGGTTCCGGATACGCCCGTCGGCATACTCTGCCGCGACAGCTTGAACGGCGACGCGATTCCAGAAATCGCATGGCAGAAAGATTGCTGGACAAATGCCGCCTGCGGTTTCAAGGAGGTGCGCCAGTTCCGCGAGCTTGCCGACCCGGTCGTTCTCGCCGAGGGTGACACGTGGTATCTCTATTCAAGCGCAGGGCTTATGTGGACAAGCGACGACTTCGGCGGCACGTGGAATCACGTGAACATCCAGGCCGAAGCAGACTATGCGCCAGCCGTCGCCAAGTTCCGCGGCAAGTATTACCTTTGCACGTCCGGCGGGCCTCTGAGCGTGGCCGATTCGCCCACGGGTCCGTTCCGGACTCTTGGCGCGTTCGACAAGAAGTCGTTCTCGTCCGATCCGCAGATGCCGCACACGCTCGATCCGGCGCTTTTTGTGGATGGCGACCGCCTCTACCTCTACTGGGGCTGCTGCGCAAAGCCGAAGTCCGTATGGTGCGTGGAGCTTGATCCAGAGAATCCGCTTCGCGCAAAGACGCCAGGCTCGGCAGTCTGCCTTGTCGAGTTCGACACGGAAAAGTACCCGTGGCTCGTCGGGCTTGTCGAGGGCGCGTGGGTGTTCAAGCGCAACGACACCTATTACCTCACTTTCGCTACGTACGGAACGTTTGATCCGCGCTATTCGTGGTGCGCGATGAAGGGTCCGGGGCCGCTCGGGCCGTTCGTCCCGCAGAAGAATAATCCGTTCTTCATGACGGAGAAGGGCATTGTCACAGGAACAGGCCTCGGCTCGATTTGGTGCGATAAAAACGGCGACTGGTGGATCAACAGCTGCGTCGTCGTGTGCGCGTACCACGGTTTCGAGCGGCTTCTCGCGCAGGACAGGCTCTTCTTCGAGCCGGACGGCGACATCGCCGTCGGCAAGGCGACCGAAACGCCGCAGTGGCTTCCGGCCAGCGGCAGGAGGGGCGATACGGGATGGAAGGCGATATCTCTCAAGTCCGCGAGGCCAGAGGCGACGGACGGCAGTCTCAAGACGTGGTCGGCGGTTGAAGGACTGCCGTCGAAGACCGTATTCGAGTTCCCGGGAGAACGCACCATCCGTTCCTTCCGCGTCATTTGGCGCGATCTCGGGCTCGACACGAACCGCGGCGTCCTTCCGGGCCCCTACCGCTACCGCGTTGACTATCGCTCGAACGGCGTCTGGTGGACTTGGCTCGATGCCTCCAAGAACGACGTGGATCTCATGGTGGACTACCGCGAAGCGCCGGAGGCTAAAGCCGACGCCGTGAGGCTTGTCGTCCTTTCCGCGCCGCCCGGCATCACTCCAGGGCTCGTGGAGTTCACGGTCTTTGGCTGCATATTAGCGGTTGGTGATTAGTGGTTAGTAGTGAGATGAACCTGACAAATATGGAATTAAGGATGCCTGCCATGCACAAAGCAATTGGTAAAAAGGCCCTTCTATATAAGCTCTACTGTATATGCTTGTCTGTTGGCTGTGGGAGGTTGTAGACCGGGGGAGTATGGAAAGGGTGGGGGACACACCCCACGAAACGCGCGTTTTACAGAGCTTTCCGCGATTTCAACCCTCAGAATGACCTCGGAATCGAGTAGAAGCCACGCGACGCGGCTGTTTTCGGGCTGCCGCTGAAAAGGGCGCGGCATCGCGCCATCCAGCATCGTCCACACCATAATCCTACTTGTGGAAATATTGAGCGCATGCCTTCCCGCTGGTTTCGAACAAGATTTCGTCCGCACCGTAATCTCATTTTTCCGTTGCCTTTCGTCCGCGGGTTTGGTATGATGTGCGGCATGAAGAGGGCAAAGACAGTGAAGATGTGGTCCGAGCTCGGCGATGCGAGGCCGAGGTTCGGCGACTTCGAGGACTACATGAACCGTCCGATGTACTGCGGTCCACACGGGTTCCTGCGCTTTGGGGACGTCTACGAGTACCTGACGCGCGGCGAATACTGGTGGATGTACCTGCGCGCATTCAGACGGGACTGCTCGCTCCGCGTCGCGAAGCTGAAGGCCTCCGAGAGACGCCCGAGGTACTACGCGGCGGAGAACGAACGCCGCCGTGCGCTCGCGGCCGAGCGGCGCAGGATCCGCGTGAGGAGCACGACGAACGCATGCCCTACGCGCGATGCGCTGCTCGACGCGTGGAACCACCGCAGGGACTCGCATGAGGCGGCGATCCGCTTCGGGAGCATGCTTGAGGACCTCGAGTGCTACCTCGACAACTCGCTCAGGCGCAGCGAGGATGGGGTGATCATAGGCCGCAACCCCGGGATAAGGGCTGGCTCTGCGACAATCTGCCGGAGATTTACGCGAAGTACACCACGGCGATGCGCTACAAGGCCGCGGCGAAGAAGCTGAAGCAGGTCGTCGAGCTCGCGGACCCGACGCCTGCGGACGTGGTGCTGCCGCACGGTGCGGCGGAGCAGAGGGAGGAGGGGAAACGAGATTACGGTGCGGACGAAGTGGAGGGGTGTCGCGCAGATGGCGCTGGCGGCGCTGCCGAGGGGCGTGGCGAGGCCGAAGTGCCGGAACTTGCGGTCGTGAGGGCGAGGGCGATATGGAGCGAGATCGTGGAAGGCATAGGCCAGAGCGCGACGGCGCTGATGATGCGGTTGGACGCGCTGACGGACCCGGGGCGGGTGGAGGACGCGAACATGCTCGCCGCGTGGAGGGAGAAGTACGCGAATGAGATTACGGAGCGGACGAAGAAACGGTGGTGGAGGCGGCTTGTGGAGAAGTCGCGGCCTGGCAAGGCGCGGAAGCGGGCTGCGTGACCTCTGCGTGGACGATGTGCGGCAAAAGCTCCACCTTGAAGCCGGTCCTGGGACTCGCTTGGGTTCGTACCTCTGCGGCAAGATTGCCGGTTCCGAATCGTTCTTGGATTCGACACGAAGGATGGTTGAGCCGTGGTTGAGGTTTGGCTGTGTGGCGGTTGAAGGACGGTTGTGGAGGGGCTGAGGTTCCCGAAGGTTATCGGGGTTGGAAGGCGGTTGTGTAGTGGTTGGAAAAATGGTTGTGGTTGAATAGCGGTTGGGTAGGGTCGCATAGAGTCAATTTGCGTCGATTAGGGCCGATTAGAGTA
>Ga0256405_10005639_pt1 | contig 21228 bp, 30 predicted proteins | sample RumenRJG_02DNA_FD_189096 | JGI IMG/M metagenome (GOLD analysis project Ga0256405, IMG submission 189096) | Bovine rumen microbial communities from Lethbridge, Alberta, Canada - RJG_02 | ecosystem: Host-associated > Mammals > Digestive system > Stomach > Rumen | place: Canada: Alberta... | reverse complement strand
TTCTATCCCTTGCTGATGCTGAGAAGATTATTGGATTAGATCCCAACTCTCTTAAGAAAGCTCTTGAAAAACTTAATCCTGCAATGCGCATTGTGATTTGCGATACCGCAACTGATATGATTGAGAAGGGCACTCTTGATTCGATTCAGAAGATAAAGGTTATTGATGAAATCTGTGGAACAGAGCTGTACACCTTAGCCTTCAAGTGAGGTGAATAATGTTACAGTTAACATACGATGAGATATACAGTTCTTTTTTTGCAAAGGTTGAATCTTATGACCTTGCATAGATGATTGATTCCAGCGCTGCTGATATGATGTAGGAATGGCTTCATGCCATTTTAATTAATCCTCGCTTTATCAAACTGCTCTCCTCTTTCGATGTAGATGATGAAATTAGAAGGTTTCGTTTCTCACTTAAAAGGTAGAGTGGATTTGATGTTGTAGATAAAGGATATATTAAAGATGTAATTTCAACTGGCATTGCTCTTAAATGGGCTGAGCCAAAATATGCATCTGCATTAAATACCAGTCAGGTGTTTGGATAGTCTGAAGTTTCATATTATAGTCAGGCAAATCATATATCTGCTTTAAAGGAAATGGTTACTGATCTAGAAGCCCGGTATACCAAGCTAATCAGAGATTATGGGACTTATCATAATTCCTATGTCGAATAATAAATATGGTGCGAGTTTCACTCCAGAGCAATTAAAACAAGAGTCTGTATTTCTTCATAAAGAGGTACATCGGCTTTTGTATAGCAAGGAGAATGAAGACTCTAAACTTCCGGTATACTTCGATAAACTTCAAAGGACATTAGCTGGACTCAATAGGCTTCTTGGTGAACCAGCTGAACTTATAAGTTTAATGAGTTATATAGAAGCTGCTCGGATAGAATAGCTTAATATTAACTTTAATCATGAAGCATATAGAAAATTAATTCTTGATTCACATTCTATATTAGATAGATTATTTGGAGGTGTTGAATGATTACACTTTCAGATAATAAAATGTTATTAAACAACGGAATCCAAGGTAAAGCCCATGAAGCACAATCAGATATGGTTATCGATGCAACATGGGGCAGAAATGGTTCTGACAAGGTTGCGTATATATATGATTATTTTCATGATGACCAACCAGACATCGCTATTGGTATGACATATTCGCAGTATACCACAAAAACGAAAATCGATATTCGATATAACCTAACAACAAAAGCATAGTTAGCGAAAGACCAGAATGAATCTCATATAATGTTCAGACCGAGCGTCGAAAGAAAACTTTCAAATACTTGGCCACTCGATTATTACACTACATCGTTCGGAAAGAATGCAGAGTTTCCAGTTGGTTGCTATATCGATATACCAGATAACAGAAACGTATATCGTAAGTGGTTAATATGTGATAGGACATTCTCTGAATCATATGTCTACTATCTAATCCTTCCATGCAATTATTATTATACATGGGTAAAGGATGATAAGACTTATGGTATGTGGGGTGTTGCAAGAGTACAAAATTAGTTGAGGCATTGTCAAATGTCCACAGCTCGCTGTAATTGGAAACGATACAGTGTACCCTATCTTATATGCTGGAAAACCCTTAGAGCCTTAATACCAAAACAGAAGGATGAAATAAGCCTAGATGGAAAGGTTTGAAAAGTTTAAGGATTGGGCAATCAGCAGGAAAGGTTTGAATAGAACCGTCCTCAACGACTATGGCTGAAATGCCAGTAGGGAGAAGCCTCCCGAAACGATAGGCCCTAAAAGGTTTAAACCTCATGGTGAATGATATAGTCTGTTCTTTGGCGAAAGCTAAAGCAATCAACATTTTTTTAGTTAACAATAAGGTCAGACAACGGGTAGCTCCCGCTTCTCTGCGCCTTCAACACAGAGATTATGACCTTTTTGTTATATACAATTTTTGAAGGAGATTGGATATGACATATAAAGAGTTAAAGAATTATCAAGACGAACTAATTGAAAAACATCTAAACGGCTCGACAATATAGGAGTTGAGTAAGGAATATCAGTCTAAAAAGAAAGACATATATGACATTGTACAATTTGCTTATAAGCACAAAGTAAGTCAAATGAGTGATTCGGAAATTGAAACAGCAAAACAAATGTATGCATAGGGGATGTCGTCGATAGCCGTCGCTGAACGACTGCATATTCATCACCAAACTATTTTGAAATGCGTGGATCATGTTAGGAACAAAGGTTACCGTACTTATACACTAGATGAAGATTATTTTGATGTTATAGACACTTCGAATAAAGCGTATATTTTAGGTTTGCTGTATGCAGACGGATGTAACCACTTAGAACAACATAGTATCTCCATATCGTTACAAGAGGGTGATGTAAAAATACTGCAACGAATATCTGATGAGCTTAAATCAAACAAACCTTTAGAGTTTCTTCCACCAAGATCTCATAGTATTAACGGAAGAGAATGTAATTGCCAACCACAATATAGGCTTCGTGTTAACAGCGCACACTTAAGTGGCCGTCTGAATGAGCTTGGTCTTGTTAAAAGGAAAACGCTGGTATTAGAATTTCCAACATTTCTTGACGAAAATTTAGTTCCGCATTTTATAAGAGGATACATGGATGGAGATGGTGGAATTTATGCTTATAATAGAAAACATATGGAATCTTTACATCATCAGGTGGTTATAACATAGACCCAGAAGTTTTGCGAGCAACTAAAGGAAATTGTAGAAAATATATTTAATATACACTGTGGCTTATATGATGCGCCGTCTAAAAGCGGAAACATCAAACATTTTTATATTGGCGGAATAAACCAATGCACAAAATTTTTAGACTGGATATATAAAGATGCTGATTTATTATTAGATCGAAAATATGAAACATATTTAACTTATTTTAAATGTTGATGTTTTGTAGTGTCGCGAACTATGAAATAACGAAAAAGACAATAGTGGTACGTGGAGAGCGAATCTTACAAGTGTAGTAGAGAATCAAGACCTTGGTTGGCTACCAAATAATAAGTTAACCCAGACTATATTTTATGATACTCGTTTTGCAATATCAGATAATATACCAGAGCCAATAGTATGGAAGTGTTCTAAAGTATCAACAGTACATCCATTCGGATTGTATAAGTTGACATTTTATCAGGACAGATTTAATGCTGATACTGATAGGTTGATTGATGGTTATTGGTACTGTGATTATACAAAACAAAACATTTCTAAAGAACCAATAGATTAGAAGAATCGTTCTATAGTGATTACTCCGAGTTCTGGGCAATATAATATCAGGTCTGGGCCGTATAGCAAAGTATTGGTCGCATCTATAATTGAAGATGGAATTGATATAACAAATAAGATTCACGATTATTCTTGGAGGTGTTATCTCGGTGATGAAGATATTACCGGACAGCTAACACCTGAATATGATGATAATAAAATTGTGTTACATATGACAAGTTATGATTATATTGGCGAAACGCTTCGTGTGGAGGCTACTGCTGATGGACATACTTGTTCGATTGAATTGGAGGTGATTGCTTGACACTTGCAGAACGTAAAGAGTTTTACAAAGATGAAATAGAACACCTTCGCAGTTATACACAGATAACTCAGCATGAGAATGTTAATTATAAAGAAAAAATTAAACATGTTCTTCTAAATAGCAAAGAGCTTCTTTATGCTCTCAACAACACAGAGTTTGAAGATAATCATGCTACCGCCGCTGATTATTATTGTGTAAATATCTTGCCGTACATTCTTGACCCGTAGACTAGACATATAGATAGGACTACGATTATGTACGACACAATCCACACAACATATGCCGCTTATAACCCCGATGCCATTAAAATCCAGTATCTTCGATTTATAATTCTCGTACCACCTGCGGAGGCTATTGATACATTAACTGGTGTACCAAGACATGATTTGATTGGCGCTATCATTTCTGATATGTTTGCTGGTACAAATATCTTTGGATGCCAATGTAAGCAAATAGATGACAAGGGCGGTTCAACGGACTCTATGTTCATATCACGAGATATGTGGTTTGAAATTCACGCTCCAAATAATAGAGTTCGTGATGGAAAATTTGTCCAGAATATAGTTCGCAGTGACTATCCCGGCAAACCTTAATGGCAGAGAAATTAAAACTGGAAATTGATGAGCTGAAGCTTTATTTCGGCTATGATTACCATATTGGCGATATAGTAATACATCAGCCTACTATGGGTGAGATTATTGAATACGGAGAACGTGAATACTATTCAATGGTTCATTGTTTAACTTCTATTCCAAGTGATGCTAAATAGTTGCTATGGGATAGTGGAATTGATTATTGTAAGATTAGCGATTTTGAATATTTCATACATATGACGAGAAATCTTACTAAAGAACAAACTGGTATTCTTCTTGGTGATATTGATTTATCAAAGATGAATATTTACAAAAAAGAAGACGATTTGTTTTTGGTTGATGAGGAACTTGGAATTATTATTGATAAGATGGTTCATCTTAATATTTCAACATATCTAAGAATGCTTCATAATATCAAGAGTAAACCAGAAAAAACAAAAAGTAAGATAGTTCGTGATATTTTAATTGAAGAAGACCGCCGTAAGCGTGAACTTCATAAAGATGATGATTATAAATCCGCTCTTCTTCCAATGTTTTCAGTTCTAGTTACATCTGGTGTTTATCATAAATCAGAGTTAAAAAATGTTGGACTATATGAATTCTTTAATACTGTTAACCGTTTACCAATGTTAAAAACTGCTGCGGCTGTAATGAATGGATTATATTGTGGTTTTGCAGATTATAGTAAAAACCGTTCAATACTTGACCAAGCAAATATATATCGGGATATTCCCAACAATTAATTATGGAGGATAATATACAATGATTCTGAAGAATCTAATGATCGACCGTGTTATCGACCTTACAGACTATGACAGATAGACTGGTCTTCGTCGTTTTACACTCCCGGAGGTTCAGGACTTCTAGATCAACGTGACTACTCAGGAAGATGAGATTACCGATGCTACTGGTTCTCCGATTGCTATTCTTGAGTCTGCTAAGTCAGCTGAGTTCTCTGGAAACTCTTCTTTCACAAACCTTGAGCTGCTTGCTTATCAGTCTGCAGCAGATGATAATATCCTTACCTCTGATATTAAGGATATGGAAATCATCGAGGTTCTCACCATTACCGATGGTAAGGTGACGCTTGCTCATACTCCTGTCGGCACGACTGGTGAGGAAATTGAGTATGTCTATATTCGTAACTCTGATGGTACGAGTGGCGACTATATGATTCAGAGCACTGAGGCTGCTGCCGCTTCTGGTACTGAAAAGGCTAAGTTCTCCCTGAGTGGAAAGGAACTGACTTTTGATACCTCTCTGAATGGTACTTCTATTTATGTTGACTATAAGTTCAACGCTACTTCTGGTATGTACTTCGAGTCTCTGGATGATAAGTTCACCACTTCTTCCAAGATCGTTGTCCGTGTTCTGTGCAGAAACGTGTGTGATGATAACCAAGTTACCGTTCTTGCAATCGTTTGTGAGAATGCTAAGCTGTCCTCTGCTTTCGATATCAGCTTTGCAAGATCTGAGACTCATCCGTTTACCTACCGAGTCATGCCTGCATACTGCGGTACTTCCGGTAAGTCTCTGTACAAGATTTATGTTCTTGATACCGACGATTACGCTGCGTAATTAAACTAATCGAGGATGGGTTGGTTCTTATCAGCCCATCCTCTTCTATTTTGTGAGGATTATAAAATTGGCAAAGTACAAGATATGTCCAGTTTGTGGCCGTCAATTTAAGACTTGCACGACATGCGAAAACTCTTCTGTTCCATCATGGAAAAAGTATACAGATTCGTTTGAACATTATGACATTTATTCAACCGTTATTCTTTATACTCGTCATGAAATTACAAAAGAAGAGGCTATTGAGAGATTGAATCCTTATCCAAAAAGTGGATATAACGAGTCGGTACAAAAGTTTGTCGATGAGATTTTTTATATTGATCGTGCTGCCATAGATGAGGTCGAAGTTCCAAAAGTATCTACGCTGAAGAAGCGTCGTCGCAATAAGGAAACTGTGTTTGGTCAAGATGAAGCACAGTAATCTTGGCCATATTTTTTTACGAAGGAATAAAAGGAAATGAATCCAAAGCTTGTATACTCTCGTATCTTTAATGCGACATATGATACTGGTAAAAGTGTTAGGGTTGTTAATCCTTCTCAGATGTAGTTTTATTTAGAGAATGATGCACTCCCAAAGGATATATATATAACAAAAAATTTTAAAACAAATCGGGATATGGTCGTTATGGTCTTTGACCGAACCGAGACCGCTGATTTATATAAACAGTGGGAAGAAAAAAAGAAAGAGGCCAACGTTTGATAAAGTTTTATGATACATGTGCTCTACTCCGTTTGCAAGATAAAGTATTTGAAGAACCATTTGCGATTTCTTCAGTAACAATTCAAGAATTAGATGATATTAAAGAAAGTGAAAAGAAAGATGATAGGCTAAGATATCGGGCTGTAACGATTGGCAGATGGCTTGCAACAAACATTGAGCAATATCAATTGATTGTATACACAAAAGATATGATGCCAGATGCTATAAAGGAAACTCCAGATAATCAGATACTGGCATGTGCTAAACATCTTGGAGATGTAGAGTTTATTACAGATGACACATTATGCTATTTGCAGGCTGTACATACTTTTAATATAAATGCAAGATTGTTATCAATAGAAAATGATGATTACACTGGGTTTCATTCCATAAGCATGGATGATAATGAGCTTGCCGATTTTTATTCGAACCAATCAAATAATAAATGGAATTTAAAGATAAACGAATATCTAATTATTAATGATGGTATTGATGTTAGAAAATGGAATGGCTTTGAATTTGTTGCATTGAAAGATAAACCTCTTAAATCATTACAGTTTGGAATTATTAAGGCGAAGGATGTATATCAGAGAATGGCAATAGATAGCATTTATGCCAATCGTCTTACTATGATAAAAGGCCCGGCTGGAACAGGAAAAACATTGTTAGCGCTTGGCGCTTTATTTGCAATGCTTGATAAGAGAGAAATTGATAAGATTATTATATTCTGCAATCCTGTGTCCACTGCGTATAGCGCACGACTTGGATATTATAAAGGTTCTAAAGATGCTAAGTTGTTAGATGGTAATCTTGGAAATATTCTTTCAGCAAAGATTGGAGATCAGCAAGGTGTTATTAGATTGATTGAAGATGGAAAGCTTCAAATTTTACCATTCTCAGATATTAGAGGTTTTGATACAACTAATAAACGAGCGGGAGTTTTAATTGTCGAAGCAGAAAATCTTGATATTAGTTTAATGAAGCTCGCAATACAAAGAGTTAGCGAAGATTCAAGATGTATCATTGATGGTGATTATGAAGCACAAGTAGATTCCAAATTTTATGCTGGATTAAATAATGGTATGCGCAGAGCATCAAAAGTGTTTCGTGGTGAACTATGCTATGGTGAAGTTGAGCTACAAATGATTTATAGATCTGAAATAGCGCGAATTGCAGAGCGCATGTAACAAGGAGAAAAAGGAATGAAAATTAAAAATGATGTTGAGCTTGTATCACTTCCAGAAGTTGGAGTAATGCCACCAGATGCGAATCTTATGATTCCAGATCCTACAATGCTCTCCTATTATAGACTTGCAAAAGACAGAGTGTTCTTTGTTGATTTTGAAATTGATGAACGTCTTATGGATGTGATAAAGGAAATTATGAGAATTAATATGGAAGACATTGGTGTAAAACCAGAGGAACGTATGCCCATTGTTATTCCAATCATGTCTTATGGTGGAGACCTTGATATAACATTTACATTTATTGATGTGTGTGCAATGAGTCAAACGCCTATTATCACTATTAATATGGGTTCTGCTATGAGTGCTGGCATTCTTCTTCTTCTCGCTGGGCACAAGAGATATGCGTTGAAGCACTCTCAGGCTATGATTCATTCTGGCTCAGCTGGTATGGAAGGCACTTTTGAACAAATGGAAGCGAGCCAAAATTTCTATAAGGCGCAAGTTTCAAAGATGCGTGAATACATTTTGGAACGCACGAAGATTGACGCTAAAATGTTTGGGCGTAAAAAGTCAAAGGATTGGTATTTGAGCGCTGATGATCAATTGAATTACGGAATTGTTGATGCGTTTGTAGATGATTTTGATGAGGTATTTTAAAATTGGACTTTAAAGTATTAGCGCTTGATTCGAGCACAAAGCATACTGGATTTGCTGTTTTTGAACATGGCAAACTAATAAAGTAGGGCGTTATGGATGATAGCATTTCTGAAATAGAAGTTCGAATTAAGAATATGATTTAGAAAATATATACACTTATCGAGAAAGAAAGTCCAAATATTATTGTATTCGAAGATGTAAGGATTCTTCGCAACACACATGTAACAGTTGCACTTGCAGAAATACTTGGTGCAATTATTGGTAAGTGTATTGAAATGAATATAAAATACGAAAGCATCTCTCCTGCTTCATGGAGAACTAAACATGGCATACAAAAGCCCGGATTAAAACGAGACGAACTAAAGCAGTTATCTGTTGATAAAGTAAAGGAACTTTATAATTCAGATGTAAGCGATGATGAAGCTGACGCTATATTAATTGGGGCTTCATGGTATAAATAATATTTAGGTCGTTCTCGTGTCACAGCGTGGGCGACTATTTCTATTTTTTTGAAAAATAAGGAGATAATAGTTATGAAGTTAAATACATTTCTTAAGCAGTATGATAAGATTACAGATGATAATGAGCGTAAGGAATTTTTGAAGAAACACCTAAAGAGAAAGTATGTACCGTTTATCGAGCGTAATAATGCTGCTCGTAGAACTGTTGAAGCAACCCATGTTATTGATAATAAATATGTTCAGAATTCACAATTACTTAGTATGTTTAAAGATTTGGATTTTATTGAGCTATTTACAGATATAGAGTTTGAAAGAATTGTAAATGGCGAGTCTGTTGTCGCTGATGTTTATGATGAGTTGATGTCAAGAAATATAATTATTGGGTTTACAGACCTTTTATATTGGGATGAATTGGATGTTTGGGAGTCTACATATAGAGATAATCTTGACGACATTAAAGACAGAATGGTATCAACTGCATCAATTATTAATGATTACGCTAAACGTGTAGCAAATATTTATGGCGTGATAGATCAGTGGTTGTCTGATGCTATCAAAGAAGCTCAGGGTAGCAGCGTTGATGGTTAAGAGGTATGGATTTCAAGAAGGCGTATAACAGTAATGATATATTTAGGCAACGGTTTATTGATGGGTTATAGAAAGTAATAATATCAACACTATCCGCCCTTGTACCTATTATAGAGGATGGATGGAATCAATTGGCAAATGATGCGGTGGATGCATACTATAATACATATTATCCAAAAAAATATTTACCAAGAACATATCAATTGCCACTTTCATATAATATAAAGGTGAGTCTCATAGGAACTAGTAATGGCGGATGCAGCATTCATGTTGACGGCGAGGATAATCCTGTTATTGATGGAATGAATTATTATTATTCGCTTGTATATAAGCGTACAGTGTCTCCCGGTGAAATGAAATCAATTGTTAACTATATAGATGTTGAAGGCAGACGTCCTATACCACCATGGATTTTTAATTCTCCTTATCCATCAAGATATGGCCCAATTGAAGTTGATGCAGAGCAATTTGATTTATTTGTCAATGGTGGAAGTGTACAAGATTTAGTTGATGGTGATGATGTATATGACGCTGTGTAGTATTATGTTAACAATCAACTAAAAAGAAATATAAAGGCATATATGATTGCAGTAAAAAAGGTGTTAAATAATGTCTAAAGATATTAATATAGATGTTCGTGGTATTGCAGAGGCGGTGGCTGATTCTTTTTTTGGTGGGGATAAACAAATTAATGTTAATGGCCCAAAGATTAATGTTAGCTCTCCGGTTGATGTGAAGCCAAATGGTGAAATAGATTTTACACCTGTTTATGATGACATAAACAAGGAAAGCAAAGATATTAAAAAAAAAGTTGAAATCCCTGTTGAGGTTGAGCTCACAGCACAACAACAACAAATCAAGGATCAAATCATCAGCCTTTTAAATAGGGTTGCTTCAAGACAGGATTATAAAAAAGAGGGATAGATTAATCAAGACTGGTTTAATCGAACTGTTAAGGAACTTGAAAGATCTGTAAAAAGCGGTAATACAAAAAACATTACATTCACAAAGCAGGATGTTGAGAAAGCTTTTCTGTTACGTGGTATTGCAAATAAAGAATATAAACCAAGAAATACCATAAATGTAGATCAAAAAAGTCTCGATCTTATTAGCCAAGTCTTAAATGAAGATTATATCTCAAATGAAATTAACAAATTTCTTGCTTCTAAATCATCCTCACGGAGAACATTATCACACAGCCCGTCTTTAAAACAGTCAATAAATCAATTTGATAAATCTGCATTTAAAGATGAATTAGATAGTGTCAACCAGTTAAACGATGCTGTTAATAGTGTTACAGAATCGATTAATGCAAAAACAGAGGCATTCAAAAAAGAGCGTGATGCAGTCACTGGATATATATCCGACGAGTTAAACGCATTAGAAAAGATTAGGCGTTCATCTTCTGTTGCATCTTCACAAAGCGCTTCGCATAGCGCTGGCCATTCTGCTTTACAAGAAAATGCCGGAATTAATGTTAAATCACAAAATCAAGTATTTTCCAAAGCTAATAGCCCGTATGTTTGGTATGGAGAGAAACAACTTAGTTCTAGGGCGATAGCTGATTATATCCTTAATTCAATAGGCCAAAATGGCGCTCCAAAAAGCAAATATGGATTTAGAGATTTAAGTAGGTTTACGAAAGAGATTGAATAGTTTTCAGATGATGGTAGTTTAGATATTTCATCTACGACATCTGCGTTGATTAAATTTCGAGAAACTATTGGAGATTTAGCGAATCCAGAATCAGTAGAAAAATTATTTGATACATTGTTACAGATGGCTGCTTTCAATGAGGTTTTACAAAAGATTGGCGATGATAGTGCAAAATCATCTGGGTTAAGCGCATTTAAAATGCCCGGTGTAAATAAAATTACGCCAATGTTTGATAGCTTTAAAGAAAGTTATGCAAAAAATTATATTAGACAGCAAGAAGAAATAAGAAAACATCAGACCGAAGGTGTTTTAGCTGATAAGTATGTTGCGAGTACTCCAGCTTAGATTTCTAATTACTCATCAAATAATAAAGATTTAGATGACGCTCGGTTTAGAATGATTGCGTTATCAGTTGCAGCAGAAAATGCCAAAGAAAATTTAGGGCATCTAAATTCAAGTATTGAAATTTTAAATGATACTTTTGATAAAATAAATTCATTAAGTAATCAACTTCAAAAGTCAACAGCAGCATTTGATGCGATCAACAAGATAGATTTATCATCTATTCAGAATAACATTCAAGATATATCTTCTTTGTCTGGTTTGCTTAATGAATATTCAGGTGCGGTCGGCAATGCTTTGAAATCTACTTCAGATTTGGCTGAAAATTTAAACCAGTTAAATTCATCTTTATTAAATTTATCTAAGAATAATTCGTCTAATACTGATTAGCTTTCTCAAAAAGAAAACGCTGCAACATAGATTCAAAAGGAAATTTCAGCAGTAGATGAAGATATATCTGCAACTAAATCTCTTGCTGATGTTAAAAGAAGAATTATTCATAAGTTATCTGAAGATGAGAAATTAACAAATTATGCGAAGCTTGGTTCCAATGTTGCAAAATATGAAGCAAAATACGGTGCAAAAAGTCCATTTGAATTAGATCCACGCCACGCTGATGCTGAACTTGCAGATATCAAAGATGGTTTACTTCGGTTTGTTAATGGATTTAGAAAATAGATTAGTTAGATGTTTGATGGGTTTATTGGCAAACATATGCCGGGACTTCAAAACACTTCAAATCCTATTTATACAAATATAAATCCTAATTCATTAACAACATCTTAGCTTAAAATTGATACTTAGAAAGATATTGAAAGTATCACATTGCTAATTAAGAAGTTAAATGAAATATAGGAAAAACTAAAATCCGATATCCCGAGCGCAGTTCAAGTAAAAACTTCCGCATTTCAACAGGAACAACAAGATGTCGAACAAGTTGTAAACTCAGAGCGCAAATATTTTGAAGATTTTGAAAAATATCTTAGCGGACAGTTTAAGGATTCTGTTAATAATTCTGATATAAACACATTACTTACAGATGAAAGCAATGCACTACCAGCCCTAACATAGCAAATTACAAATGTAACAAAGGCCGTCGAATTAAAAACTAATGCATTTAAAACTGAGCATGATAATGTATTAAGATGGATTAAAGACGAAACTGATGGTTTTGATAGCCTTGCAAGTTAGGCATCTGACGTTTCTATAAATCTCGCACCAAAAGATCAATCAAACGTAAATACATCTCAGGGTGATTTTAATAATGGCAGTCCTAGTGTTTCACAAAATCGAAGATATAACAGCGATTGGAATTTGCCTGCGTTAGTTTCTGCGCTACGAAAAGTAAGTTGGCAAGAAGACGAAAGTAATAATTTACCACCTGATGATATTAAAATTTTAACTAAGCTTTTGAGTGGTAGCATAGGTTCTTTGCATGGTTATTATAAAGGTGCTAGACAAATTGCTACTGGCAAATTTAGTTTAGATAAGCTTGATGATTATTTATATAAAGCTCTTCCGCTCTTAGATGTTATCAATTCACTCCCAGATATTGAACAATACGCAAATCTTACGGAAATCGATGCACAAACAGGGCAATCTGAATATGTTAATAAGGCATTACATAGTGTGTACGAAGCGTTCAAAGAGGAACAACAAGCGATTGTTAACAGTACTTCTAAACTGCTTGAACAAGGTAATTTAATAAGCGATATTTCATCTATCTTATATGATGGGTCTAAACCACTTATCGATAGGATGAATGAGCTTGCTAAGTATGCAATAAATAATGCTGGAGCAATTCATAGTTCTATAAGTAGAACAGAGGAGTATGATGATGCAAAAAGCGCTTTAAAATATCTCGGTAGGAATGCATCGAAACATCATATAAAAACCGCTCTGCTTAAAGAAGGACTTCTACCAAGTGATCAAAAGGCTGGACTTCCCGGAGAAAACAATGAGTGGAATTATTATTACAAACAAATACAGCCATTACTTGATAATATTGATTCTCTACCAGACGACCTGAGAAAAAAGCTAGAATCATTTAGGAAAGCAGAAGAACATATAATTAATGATGTTGTTAAAGATGCTATTTCTGCAGCGCAACAGCGTGCTGCTGATTTGGGGGCTAACGCTTTAACAAATAATAGTCCAACTGCAAAGGCGAATCGTGCCATAAATCGTTTATCAAGCCAGCAAAGAGAAAACGAATATCAAACGTTAAAGCTATTCCAAGAAAATGGAATGCTATATGGCATTAAAAATGTTGATAAATTGTCTGACGCAGAGGTAAATAAACTATTAGATGATCAGGCTGCTAGATTAAAAGACTTAACAGATAAACGCAAAGAAGAATATGCTATTATTAAGCTTGCTCATAAAGAGATATCAGATGAAAATGGAATTTTAAAACAGCAATGGCAATATTATAAAGACATAGTTAGTACTGCTAAAACATATGCGCAACAACGTCTTTATGAGGCTGGAAGAAATATTGAAAATAATCCATACAAAAAAGACGTAAATAGTTTATATGATGCTTTTTATCGTGCTGAAAATTTTAATCAGAAAAAGCAAACAGTTGGTATTGTTGGGTAGGAAGAGTCAGCTTTACAAAAAGCCATTCATGATTATGATGAGCTAAGAAAGAAACTTGAGGCTGTTGCTGAGACAAGCCAAGATGCGTAGGATGCGTTAATATGGTTGGATGATAAACAAAGTCAGGCTTCTGATAAGTTAAAAAATAAATGGTCTGATGCAAGAGATCGTCGTTATGGTTCATATTTAAATGAAAATGACGAGAGGGGTTCTTATCGCACAAGAGATGATGTCCTTTTAGGATTGCAGAGATATGCAAGCCGTCAGGGTGCAGACGGGTTTAAGTTATTTGATGGTAAATCAATTGGTAATATTCAAAAATATCGTGCAGAAATTAACGGTGTTGATGGTACAATTGAAAAATTAAATCTTACATTAAATAAAACAACCCACGAACTATACTCCATGTCAATGGGGACTAAACAGTCAACATCATTTTTTGAATCATTCGGAGAAGGGCTTAAACGTAGAGCAATCAATCTTGTGCAATATGCAATGACGTTTGCATCTATTAGAACTGCTATTCAAGGTTTTAGAGCTGCAATTAATACAGTTAAAGATCTTGATTCTGCGTTCGTTGAGTTAAGTCGTATATCACATGACTCATCTTCTGCTCTTGAGGAGTTTAGAAAAAGATCTTTTGATGTTGCTGACGCAGTTGGTTCAACGGCATCACAGGTAATTAATGCTGCAGCACAATGGGAGCATCTTGGTTATAATGTGAAAGAAGCATCTGAACTTGCAAAAGTTTAGATGATTTATAAGAATATTGCAGATGGCATGTCTAGCGATTCCGAAGCCACTGAAGATCTTGTGTCTATTATGAAAGCATATGATTTTCAAGCTAATCAGGCGATAGACGTTACTGATGCATTAATTGCTGTGTCAAATAATTATGCAGTTACCGCCGCTGATATCGGTAATGCATTGAAGCGTTCTGCTTCTGCTATGGCTGTAGCAAATAATACATTTGAACAGAACGTCGCTTTAGCAACAGCGATGGCAGAAGTTACACAAAATGCTGAAAAAAGCGGAAGCGCACTTCAGGTTCTCTCTCTGAGAATTCGTGGTGCAAAAACTGAGCTTCAGGAGATGGGCGAAGATACAGAAGGTATGGCCTCTTCTACTTCGAAGCTGAGGGCTCAGGTTAAAGGTCTGACCAAAGGATTTGACATAATGAAAGACGATAAAACGTTCAAATCCACATATGATATCATGAAGGGTATTGCAGCTGTTTGGGAAGACCTTGACGATATTTCCAGGGCCAGCCTATTAGAGACTTTGGCCGGTTAACGAACTAGCCGGAAAGATACAGGAATGTATCTTAGAAGAACATATTTAACTGCAAGGTAAGCCTTAGAGCCTTACACCACAATAGTGGGGAAACTACACTATGATGGTTTAAAAACGTAAGGATTGGCGAGTTTGCAACGAAGCGCCCTAACGTATCCCGGAGATCATCCGGTATTAGCCGAGGGCGAACGCTCAACGATCATTCCCCGAATAAGGGGTTACAACAATAGAATAAAGGTGGAAATCCTGAATAGTTGTAACAATAGAAGTACGGCCAAGTGGTGCGTGAGAATCGCTTAAATGGAAAAGGTATGAATCCAGAACGGATTTAAAACATGATCTATTCTCTCCTGAAAGGGGGAGACACACTGATTACAATGAGGTTTAAATGAAAAAATTTGATAAGGAGTATTCTACTCAGTGGATGCGTGAGGTTGAGTGGCTTACAAAACATGGTATAAAATATGCATTTGTAAAAGTTGATTCTAATGATGTTACTACGTATAAGTACCATAAAAACGCGAGGCTGTTTAAGGAACTTTTTGATTTTTATTCACAAATATAATTTATGAGAAATATAGAGATGGGAAATAATAGAGATGAGAAAATAGTTCAGTTATTTGATAATGGTAAAACCGCAAAACAGATATAGGATGAAATTGGGATCGGGCTGTCTACAGTCTGTACAATATTAAAATCAAACGGAAGAAAACGTAGAACTGCTACTTCTATGTTTTCCGAAGATGATATCAATAATATTAAATCGCTATATAGAGATGGTGATATAAAAACGATTTTGACTTTATATCCGTCATTGAATAAGAAGTATCTTTATTCTTGGATGCATACACTTGGAATACAATGTGGCAATTATTATTGGACAGATTTGGATATACAAATATTAAAAGAAAACTACCGGTTACCATCAAAAACATTGTATAGTTTGTTTAATGGCAGATTCTCTGAAAGTGCTATTAAAACTAAAGCACAAAAGCTAGGGCTTACAAAGCGTTCTTTTTGGACTGACGAAGAAGACTTCATCATTAAACAATATTATTCATGCAGACCAATTGATGATATTGTAGGCATGATTCCGAACCATACTAGAAAGGCTATAATTACTCGTGCAAAAATGTTAGGAGTTACATAGCTTGCGAGGTTAAATGAGCGTTATAGCAAAGAACAAATACAATTCATTAATGATAATTATGATAGCATGACAGATGCAGATATGGCTGTTGTACTTGGTAAGCCTATATCTGGTATTAGGGAACAAAGAATCAAACTTGGTTATTATCGTATCAATAGAGACTATTCTGGATATGAGAATATATCCAAACTATTTCGTGGCCATATACAAGATTGGAAAGATGCCTCAATGAAGAGGTGTAATTATAAGTGTGTACTTTCTGGTTCAAAAAATTTCAACATACACCATTTGTATGGGTTTAATATGATAGCACAAGAAACATTTGAAATTCTCAGTAGTGAAGGTTCACTACATGGGGATAAGTTGGAATGTTACACACATAATGAACTTGAACATATGCTTAGTGTATTTAGCGCAGTACACTCGAAATATCCGTTAGGTGTATGTGTTAGATGTGATATCCATAGTTTATTTCACTCCATATATGGGAACGGATGCAACACAGAGCAACAATGGAGTAAGTTTGTGAATGATTATCGTGATGGGAAATATAGTGATGTAATTAGTGTGTGAATAATTTATAACGAAATTATTTCAAATATATTAAGAAAGTTCGTGCGAACCAGGTAGCCGCACTGCTGGACAATTTTAGTCAGGCAGAAAAAGTTCTCCAAACCATCGCAGAGGACGAGGGAACTGCAATTGCAAACAATGAGGCGAAGCTTAATACCATCGAGGCTCGCATTACAAAATTTAGAAACGCAACTCAACATCTAACAGCAGACATCTTTCAGCCAGAGCTAATTAAGGATGTTATTAATGACGGAACCACAATTGTAAATATTCTTGATAAATTTATACAAAAAGCTGGGACACTTTCTTTAGCTGGTGGAATTTTTGGTGGTTTATCCACAGTTAAAGGAGGCGGTATTGTTGGCGGTTTATTAGATTATTATCAAAATATAAACACAGATCCTTATGCTGGTTTAGAGTTATCAAAGGGGCAGATAAACCAATTTACAGCTGTTAAGGCTGGATGGGGCGAAGAGGCTGCAATAAAGAGCCTCGGTGAATTAACAGATAAACAAAAAGAAGTTCTTGTATTGATGGGTCAAAAAAATATTGGAATGGAAGACGCTATCAAGGAACTTGGTGAATCTGCAAAACAAAGCAGTAGTCTTTTTGATGTTTTTAAAGCTAAAGGTGTTGGTGCTATTAAAGCTGTTGGTATGGCAGCTGCAAATTTTGCTATAGCTGCAGTAATATCAGCAGCAGTTAGCGCAGCAATTAAACTTATTGATGAATGGGTTAACCATACAAAGCACTTAAATGAGGCGTCAAAAGAATATGGCTCACAGATAAAGTCTATCTCTAAAGATATTGATTCTTTTAAGGAACAGATCGCAAAGCAAAAATCGATTATTGATGATAATAAATCTTCTATTGAGGATGTCACAAAAGCACGTTCGGAATTATATGATTTACAACAACAAATGGTTGAAACATATGGTAATGAAGCTGGTGCGATTAATACAATTACAGAAGCAATAAACGGTAATACAGACGCTCTTGGAAGAAATATAGATAAGCTTAAAGAAATACAATATCAAAATATTGTTGATGACTTTAATAAAGAGCATGGTGGCATCTTCTACCAGATGACTGCACCTTTAAAGTAGCAGACTATTAATTCAGATGGAACTATATAGCTTACTACCATGACTCCATTTGAGGAGGCCATGCATGACATGGAACACTCAAAGGTTGATATGTCAAATCTGGTTAATGTTTCAACTCCTGAGCTTAAAAAGTATTATGAAGATTTCGCTCGAAATCATGGATGGGACGATTCAAGTAACATTGAAGACCATGTTGATATTTTAATGGAGTTCTTTGATGGTTATTTAAATGCGCTCGATAATATGAAACAGTCTACTGACAGTATAATGACTGAAGGTCAGTATAATGTTATGAAAGAGTCTGTTTCAAAATTGAGACAGCCAATAAGAGAAACATCTGAATAGAATCGTGACATTTATAATCAGACCATGCTCCATAATATGCGAACTGGTATGTATAAAGAAACGTATGACCTTCTAAATGATTTGTATACAAAATATACAAACGCAAAAGATGAAGAAGTTCAACAACAAGTTCTTGATGCATATTCAAAAGCAATAGATCAAATCAAATCTGATGGGTCTATGGAACATGGGATGCAAGAGGCGTTTATAAATCTTTATCCTGTTTTACAAGCTGAAGCTTCTAAATGGAGTTTTAAAGTTAAGTTTGAGGCAGATAAAGATCATTTAAGAACAAGTATTGCTGCTGCTCTTGGTGCTTTAACTAGATAGAATAATGGTACTGCTTATACAACCGAAGAGTTAATTAATTGGAATCCATAGCTCCACACAACAGACCAGAATAATGCATATAATAATCTCTCTAATATAATTGGCCCAGACTTTACAGGTGGTATTAATCAAGCTGCTAGTGCTGGCCTTATCGATACACCACAAATCAAAGCGCTTAAGGATTAGATTAAACAATTAAACGACCAATCTTTGGTTGGTGTTGATGAAACACTTTTAACCACAATTAAAGATGTTGATGATCTTCAAAAGAAGTTTACATATGCATGGGGTAAAATAGGAAAAGATGTTCCTAATGGCGCTCAAAAGGTTAATACAGCTTTAAAGCTTATTGCTCGTGAAGAAGAAAAGAGCGCAAAGTCTCTTAAAGAGCTTGATGGAATGGATCTTTCTGATGTAGCTAAACATTTGACAAAGCTCAATGATGTTTATGATAAATTAAAGAAAGATGGAGAGGTCAAATGGAATACCATTGACACAAAAGACTTTAAGGAAAGTTTTGGCGAAATCAATGATGAGACTGGTGAATTCCAAAAGGCTTTTGATGATTTCAATAAGGTATTAAGCTCTACTCCAAATGATACTAAAGCTGTGCAAGACGCTTTTGATACTCTGGCAAGTGCATATGTTTATAATTCTGATTGTATGCAGTTACTTAACGAAAATAACAAAGACCTTGTTGTTGGAATGTTGGGTGACAATGGTGTATTAAATGCAACAGAGGTTGTAAATGATGCATTGGCACGCAAAGCTGCTGCTGCCGAGTATGATGCGATGAGTGAGCAACTTCTTGCTAATACTGGTGCTGATCTTGCAAATATGACAGATGAAACTGCAACAGCTACTCTTGAACAAGCCGCTCAGTTTTTACAATCTGAAGAAGCTGCGAATCTTGATACGGCTGCGATTGCGAAGTTAATTCTTGAGCAATGGGCTTTAAGCGGTTCTTAGATTGATACTTCTGAAAGTTGTAATGCTCTGTTGGATTTAGCTCAGATGGCAGGAGTCGCAACTGGTTCTATTACTGCATTAAACGCTGCATTAGCTGGTGGTGCTAGTGCTGTCCCAGCAGGAATGAGTGCAGATGAATGGGATCAGGTATATGATAAAGAGGCGTATTATAAACAAGCCGCAAAAGATGCACAAGAAAGGACGCTTGAAGAGTTAAGAAAAAATAGAGAAAAACTTCAACTTGGTGGCGGAAAAGGTTCTGGTTCTTCTGGCGGCGGTGGTGGTGGAGGAAACAAAGAGCCATCCAAGACCGATAAAGAATTTGACTATGTCAACCGCTATCTACAAATTCTTCAAGAGCAAAATGATGAGCTTCGCGAAAACGTAGACAACCAATACGTCATTCTCCAAGATGCAAAAGAAAATGCTGTAACCTTCCAGGATGCTTTATCCGACCTTGGTTCTGCTCAGAGAGAATTAGATGCTCTTGGTGTCGGATATAAATCTGACGAATTCCAGGAGTTTATTGATAACCTCGACCTCAGCGCACCAGCGGACGAAATCATGGATAACGTCCATGAGATTACCGGAGCCTATGATGAAGTCAATACTATGCTTGATGATACACCTGGTATGGTACAGCCAAGCTCTGATGCTCAACCAGTTCCGCCTGATGATATTTGGAAATTAATCCCTAACGACGATAAGCTATGGGATGCAATTGAGGATAGTCATGCTGTGGCTGGTATGCGCGATGCTGTTGACGATGAGCTTGATGGGTATGATGATGTTACAAAAGCTGTTGTAAAGTATAAGACTGCACTGGAAGACCTCGCAAATGCTAAAGACGCTACATCTAAGACGCTTAGCGAAAACGGCACCGGGCAGCTTACATATATCAAACAACTTCAAGAGTCAGACCAAAAGCTAATTGACGCATATAAGGAAGCTGCTTCTTCTTATGGAACAGAATGGGCTGACTATCAGAAAAAGATTCTTGAGTCCTGGGGCGAAGAAAAGGGCCAGCAATACATCAAGGATATTCTATACGGTAATTTAAACCCAGAAGAATGGGAACGGATGATTACCTATGATTAGAATAACCAGGCAGATAAAGATAAAGTCGAACTTCTTGAGCGTGGACAGACCGCATATGACCATCAGAAAGAATCTCTGAAGACCATGCGTGAATGGCAACAAAAGCTTAACGAAGATATTCAAAAAGAATATGAAATTCGTTTAAATATCGTTAAGGCTGAAATGGTTGCCATTGAGAATAAGATGAATGAGGCTCAGTTCGACCTTGACATGAAGGATGTTCTTGGTGAGGTTGTACAAGAGGCTGATTATCAACGACTTATCAATATTTCCGAAGAACAAATCGGGAATTACCGTCAACAGTTGGATGTCCTAAACGAACAGCTTGATTCTCTCGATGAAGGTGAACAAGCTTGGTATGACTGTAAGCAACAGATTGCGGATTGTGAAAACTCAATCAGAGATTGTGTAAAGCAACAGGCTGAATGGAATGATACGATTCTTCGTATGCCTGTTG
>Ga0256405_10005638_pt1 | contig 21240 bp, 32 predicted proteins | sample RumenRJG_02DNA_FD_189096 | JGI IMG/M metagenome (GOLD analysis project Ga0256405, IMG submission 189096) | Bovine rumen microbial communities from Lethbridge, Alberta, Canada - RJG_02 | ecosystem: Host-associated > Mammals > Digestive system > Stomach > Rumen | place: Canada: Alberta... | reverse complement strand
TAATTTTTTGAATTTTTTGATTTAGATGTCTTACATTTAGAAATAACCCCTGGACGTTTTTTGTGAGGGGCCCTTAAATAAGAAAAACTAGAACTCATTGCTTTTGCCATTTTTCAATTTGTTTTATTTTTATTATTTATTTTTATCTATTAAATACTGGTCTAATCTATAATCCACGGAATCTGTAATTTCCAAAACGGTGTATTATATTTGATATATCAGAACACCATCCTTCATGGAATTTCATAGAAAATGCATGTATGCCATCAATTCTATGATCTGGCGTTCTTAATGCAGTTGATGTCCAGATAGCAGAACATCTATCTTCTATTATAACCCCTCCATATATTCCGGTTAGTGGGAAAAATATATAATTCTAATTAATTGTACTCTGTAAAATCCATCCTTTATCATATTCACCGTCAATTTTAAAATCTTGGTCTGGTGCTGGATACTATGGATTATTTTTATCTATACAATATATATTAGTATATTCAAGTAATTCATTTGCCTATTCTAGTGTAGGTATATGAAAATGTGTATTTCCATTAAATGATTGTGTTACTGCATCATCTTCTGGTAATAACTATCCAAGTTTGTCATCATCATTATATTTAATAGAACCGTATTCTAATATATCATCTCCAAATTTATATTTTTCAACAGTAAATTCTTTTCGAGGATTGGTTTCTCCCCATGCATAAAATGCCCCGCATAAATTTTTTCTTGGGTCTTTACTAGTAAGACTTACCCCCAAATTATATTTACACCATAATGTTCCAGAAGGAAGCCCTAAATCAACAAAATTATTATATATTTCCCACATCATTTGACTATCTGGGTTTTTGACAACATTTTGTTTTGAAGATAATTGATTATCATCCTCATAATTATCAAGCGCTAATGCTATGCCTCTATTAATTGCTTCTAATATTTGTTTATTCAATTTCATTCTTTCTAAAAATAAAAATATTTTGGAGGATATAAACTACGGGCTTTTGCCATCATAGTATTATCAAACATCTATCTACATAATTCTCCATTTAGTATATTTTCTAAATTCCATTTAGATAAATCAGATTTAAAAAAAGATGCATTACAAAACATACGATCGCATCTAACTAGATTTTTAACATCCCATTTTGACAAATCGCTTTCAAATGATTCACAATGCAAAAACATCTATGATGCATCTTCTAATTTTGATACATTCCATTTTGATAAATCAGAATTAAATTCCCTACAATTAAGAAATGCGCCAGCAGCATATTTTACATTGCATACATTCCATTTAGACAAATCTGCTTTAAAATGAACACAATTCCATGCCATAAATGTCATATCAGTAACATTTGACACGTCCCACTCATCTATAACAACATTTCCAATTTCCTCTCTAATAGATGGAATACTAAATGCGTACTATAAACTTGTTAACCCAGAAACATCAACCCAGTTAAAATTATTAGTTGCTGTGCACCAAATAGAAATAATTTTTTCTATAATAAATTTTAAATCTTTAAGATCTTCTACTTTGTATTTAAATCCATATTCATCATGAAGTCTTACAATTTCTTTAAATACTCTAATCTAATCAAGTTTGGTCGGAGCGGATAGGTAGTCATCGGTTAACAATATTTCAATATTATGTGTAAATTTAATATATTCACCAAAATGCACGTCATTTACAATATTCTATTTTGAAGATAATTGATTATCATCTTCATAATCATCAAGTGCTAACTATACACCTCTATTGATTGCTTCTAATATGTACTTATTAAACTATTTCATTTATTATCTATTATACACTGGTCTTATTGGCAATCCTTCAAATTTCCATTGACCATATACTCTATAATTGCTACGTTTATCTTTCTACGCCCACTCATATTTGTAATTATTAAAAACTAAACAAACTGCACATGCATGATTTGATTGCCAATTAGCTAATACTCCACCAGGTGATACTCTATTTGTCCATACACCTGTTAACGGTGATTCATGATATTTAATATGTTTATTTAAAAAGATTCCAGCATTAGGAAAGAATATTGAATTTCCATTAATATTACTTATTAATACCCATCCATCGCCATTATATTCCTTATAATCTGGATGAAACGGTTTGCCTTCTCCACTATCTATAATATGAAGTGTTGTATTATCGATAAGTTCATTTACCTATTCAGGTGTTGGTAAATTCCAATGATTATTTCCAGATATTAATTGTACAACATTATCTTCTTTCTATAATTTTGCAAGTTTATCTTCAGAATTATATTTTGTAACATAATAATTCTCGATGTCACCAGATTTCTTTTCAGTTCTATCAAAAAATTTATAGGTTTCCCATGTATATTCTTTTTTAGGTTCTATTTCACCAAATGCATAATAGTTTCCACAATATGTTTTTGGATCCATTGGATTTAATTTTTTTGGATTAACACCTAAATTATACCTTGCCCAAAGTGTTCCGGATGGAAGACCTAAATCTACGAAATTATCAAAAATATTAAAAATTATATTATCATTCTTAATAATATTTGATTTTATAGACAATTCATTATCATCTTCAAAATCATCAAGTGCAAGATTAATGCCTCTCTAAATTGCTTCTAATATGTTCTTATTAAACTATTTCATTTCAATATATTTATTAAAAAATAAGGAACTATATTATTAGCTCCTTATTCTTTTTAATATAAAATTAAGTTATTACTTAACTTCTTCAAACTCAACATCCTCTGCAGACGGATTATTTCCATTATTATCATTTTGAGGTGTTTCTTGAGTAGGTTGTTCAGCCTGTGCCTGTGCTTGTTGATTCTCATAAAGCTTAGAAGAAATATCTTGAACATATTTCTGCAAGGTCTCTTGAAGGGCATCTGCTTTGTCAGCATTCTTTGCCTTAACTGCTTCAAGAATCTCATCAGCTTGTTTCTTGATTTCAGTCTTTTGACCCTCTGTGAGCTTATCCTTCATTTGCTCATCATCACACATGTTCTTCATTTGATATGCAAATGACTCTGCGCCATTCAATTTGTCAACCTCTGCCTTAGCTTTAGCATCTGCCTCTTTGAATCGCTCGGCCTCAGCTTTAATTCGCTCAATCTCAGTTTTATCAAGGCTATTAGAACCGGTGATTGTAATATTGTTTTCCTTACCTGTACCAAGATCCTTAGCGGATACTTTAAGAATACCATTGGCATCAATATCAAATGTTACCTCGATTTGTGGAACACCACGACGGGCTGGCATAATTCCACCAAGTTCAAAGTTACCAATCAGTTTGCAGTCCTTTGTAAATTGACGTTCACCTTGGAATACACGGATTGAAACACTTGGTTGATTATCAACAGCAGTAGTAAAGACATTTTTCTTTGATGTAGGAATAGTAGTATTTCCTTCAATCATTACTGTCATTACTGAACCCTCAGTCTCAATACCCACATTAAGCGGTGTTACGTCAAGCAAAAGAAGATCCTTTGCGCTTTCACCACCAACCAACACATTGGCCTGAATAACTGCGCCAAGTGCAACAGCCTCATCAGGATTAGATGACTTGTCAAGTGGCAAACCAAACTCCTTGGTCAATGCATCTTGAACAGAAATCATACGAGTAGAACCACCAACCAAAAGAATTTCGCTTAAATCATTTTTTGTTAAACCTGCCTTCTCAATAGCCTTCTTTGTGCACTCTACCATCTTTTCAGTGAGGTCGGCCGTCAATTGCTCAAATTTTGCACGAGTAAGCGTTAATGTCAAATGCTGAGGAACATTATCTATCACTGTAATATATGGCAAATTGATTTCAGTTGATGTTGTTGAAGAAAGCTCACATTTTGCTTTTTCCGCGGCTTCAACAAGACGTGAATATGCCATAGGGTCTTTCTTGAGATCTGCGCCTGCATGGTCTTTCTTAAATTCATCTACCATCCATTCAACAATAGCATTATCATAATTTTGACCACCAAGGAAAACATTACCATAACTTGCCTTAATCTCTACAAGAAGCTGGCCTTCTACCATAGAAATGTTGGCAACAGATATGTCTACCGTTCCGCAACCTGCATCAAATACTGCAATGTTTCTATCTTCCCCCTCCTTTAATTGAATATTAGATGAAAGAATAGCAGCAGTAGGCTCATTAATAATACGAAGAACCTCAAGACCCGCTAATTCGCCAGCCAGCTTAGTTGCTTGTCGTTGTGCATCATTAAACCACGCAGGTACGGTAATAATAGCCTTTTTTACTTCTGTACCATAATACTCTTCAGCGGTTTTCTTCATCTTAGCCAATGTATAGGAAGAAATTTCTTCAGGAGAATATTCACGGTTATCTATTTTAATATACGGCTTGCCATTTTTATTAACAACATCATAAGAGATTTGTTTAAGCATTTTTTGAACATCCTCATCATTATAATTGGCACCCATAAATCGCTTAATAAATGCGATTGTATTTTTAGGTTTCATTGTCATACGACGTTTTGCCCCACCACCAACTTCGCGGGTTTCATTATCAATATAAATTACTGACGGGGTTGTACGGGCACCTTCAGAGTTTGCAATAACCGTGGGCTTACCACCTTCCATAATGGCGACACAGCTGTTTCCTGTGCCAAGATCAATACCAATTACTTTTTCTGTCATATCTTTATTTCCTTTCTATAAATTTCTTTTTTATAAATTAAAATGAAAAATTAAACATTTTCTTAACTGTATCTACCACATCATTTAAATTAAATGTAGCATTAACTGATTTATATTCATTTTCATATTCTTCACATGTAATAATCTTATAATCTTTTGGATTAAGAATATCTTCAAGCGTCACAAATGATACGAAAATTGAGCTTCCGATATAAGAATTTTTCTTTACGCATTCAACAATGGCTTTATCTTCATACACGCCAATAACTTTATAATACGTTGTATATAATGGTGTTGGATATTTATAGTTAACATCATAAACAACATATTTAAAATATTTACCGAGAGCTGTTTTTTGCATTTCTACTAATGCTTTTGATTTCTTTTCCTCTTCAGCTTGACGCTTTGCTTCTTCTGCTTTGCGTTTAGCTTCCTCTTCAGCTTTACGTTTTTCCTCAGCTGCTTTTGCACGTACATCTTGTTCAGCTTTCATTTGCTCCATTGCTTCTGCCAACTCTTGGTCGGTCATTTTTGTAAAATCTTTATTCATACTTTCAAAATTTTATTTTGTTATGTTATATATGTTTTCTATTATATATAGAACAAAAACCATGCCAGAATGATTTATTTTATTATTTTGTCATATAACCATGTCATTTTGTCATATAACCATGTCATTTTGTCATATTATTTTTGTCAATCATGTCAATAATTGAATTTATGCGATTAGTATGGTATTTAATTATATCATTAGAATGTGTTAAAGGCTGATAATATCTTGCAAACCATGTATGATATGCAATTTCTTCTTCATTTTCTCCTAAAATGACAGTTGTTATCCCAGAATTGTCATATTCTACTATTTCATTTCTATATAAATCTACTCCAAACAAATAATATATTGGCATCATTGTTGCAAACACAATTGCTTCTTCCAGTGAGTAATAAGGCTCCGCATTTGTTTCTGCATCATATTCAAAAGAATATGGGGTTTGGTGAGGTTCGCTAAAATTGGTCGGATCATCTTTTACTACTGTTGCATGAGGTGGTTCGGATTTAAAATGTTTTTCTCTATAATTTTGGCATTTTTTAATAATATCATTAGATGAATTATTTATAATGTCGTAAAATTCTCCATCATTAAAATCTTTAAGTTTCTCAATAAAAAGCTTATAAGGTTTTTGAAGATTTACCAATACACCGAAATTATTAGAAAAAGTTGGCATATTTTCTCTAATAGCTTTTATATTCCAAAAACTTAAAAAGGTATTGACCAATATTCTAGATTTGTTTCTATGGCAAATCATTCCGCCATCTGGCATTCCAGCTAAACAGTAGTTTCCTTCTTTAAATTTAGCAAATTCATTCATCAATGCCGGAAAATCATTAATAAAGCAATCTTCATCTATATAAATTACATAATCAAATGCACATTGAGCAGGTGTTGATAAAAGAATATTTATCATATCAGCAAAGGCACTTAAACCGTAATGTGCTTTAGCATTGTCTGCTCCAGGAATAATCATAAAACTATTTTTTGGAATATAATCAATATACGTTTTAAGTGAACTTAAAAACAAAGATGCTGGGTATTGTGTCTTGCTATTAGTTACAAAACATATTTTATTCTCTTTCACCCATTCTACAATTTGAGTCTTGGAGACCTTTTTAAAATCCATCATGTTATTATCGATCAAGTTTTTTAAAATTAATTCCACAAATGCCTAACAATGCAAATACATTTATTATATTAATTTGACTAATATCTTTTCCTTTAATATCTTGTAAATATATTTTTAATAAATTTGGCTCAAGATTTTTACCCAAATTCAACAATTTCATACAATACTCATATGCAATAGAAAATAATTCTTTAGATTCTGCATCAAGATCACCATGATTTAGTATTCTTTGATATATTTCATATGAGACTTCTCTATCAGACATTTTTTCGAGCCTATTTGCCCAGTTTTCAAACTCTATATTGCTTGTAGATTCATTATCATTATTCATAATGCTTAAATATCAATTTTGTATTTTGCCCCTACATTTCTATAATAACTTATAATTTTTTTGGAATTTAATGATGAATCAATTTTCAATTCATTATCATCCAAAATATATAACCAATTTTTTATATCATTTGCAAATATTGATGCCATTACCCAATTTTTTTCAAATATTGCATTTGACAATTTGCTCATTAAAATGCATAAACCATATAATATATTTTCTTTTGTATATTCTATGACCTGTCTATCCCAATCTTTGTTGGACTTAATCTGTTTTGCTAATACTGCAGCATCATATGGTTCAAGCATATCTATGCTTTTGAGTTCATCATATGTCAAAAAACGCAACCATGCCAATAAAAAGCTCGGTTTATAATTCTTTTTATATATTGATAAAATATACTCTTTAGTCTTCATATATTGTTTTTAATTTAGCTTTCTATAAGTTTAAATGATTTTTTGCTATACATTTTATTCAACATCTTATTTTCCTTTTCACGTTCATTAACTACTTTATCTATTTTTGTAATAATTAATTCTAAATTTGCATTATTGAAAATTATTTCAGGTTCAGATATACAGAAATAATCAAACAATGCAGTGTTTCTGTATTCATTATAATCATTTTTTATGCATTCAATGCAATTTGTATTATCATCTTTGCGTATATAATTATAAATATGTCTGCTAGACAAATCACGATATTCATTAATAATATGCTGATGAATGCTAATTTTACAGCCTTTATAATAATTTATATAAAGGTTTATATAAAACTCATTAGGATTAATTTTGTAATTTTTTCGATAATTAATAAAAAGTTTATTATATAATTTATCAAGATTTATAATTTCTGAAATATGATATAATTTGGTTTTTTGCGTATATGCTCGAAATTTGTCTAATTCACTTTTAGCGTAAATATTATAATGTATAGTGCTTAATTCAATTTCAAAGTAAATATTATTATAATGTACAAATAAATCTTTAATCGGTTTTTCCGATTCGAACAAAATTGGAAGATATACAGTCTTAGTATAATTTCTAAATAGTGATTTAACTTTAAAATCTAAACTGGCAATATAATATTTTAAATAATTTTGATTATTATTTTCATATACGTTTTTATTAACACCAAAATATTTTAAATAATTTTGATTATTATTTTCATATACGTTTTTATTAACACCAAAAGATTCAATATTCAATGTAGGGGTATTGTTATTTTTAGAAATAATATTTGATATTAAATTTACTATCATACTTTCTTAAAATCATATGTTGCCGGGAAAACAAGTAATCCCTTTTCATATTCAATATTTAAAAATTCACAATCTTTTTCCGATAATGGCCAAGAAGAATATGTAGAATCACCAAGCTGCTTCATAACTACAATATCAAGACATTCATTTGGATTTTTTTCAATAACACCAATATATGCCTTACATTCAAATAACTTTTCTAAAACTCGTGATACAATTTTATATTTTGCGCCAATAACATATATTTGATGAGGCGGTATTGAACACGCTGGACTAGTAGAAACACCTATTCCATTAATCGGTATTTCTACTAGTTTATATGTCTTAATATTATGAGACACTGCACTAATTTCTTTTTGTTTAGAAATTGATGACATTGCACACTATAATAAATTTTAATCCACTGCACCAACACTAAGTTCATTAATCTTATTTGTAAGCTGTGTGCCATACTCAACAAGATTGTGTTCAAGTGTTTCGCGCATTTTAGCTCCTTCTTTTTGAATTTTTTGAACTTCTGTAATAGTTTCAATAAGGCTCTTAGTTGTTTCTTTAAGAGTATCAAGAGAAACAACCTGCTCTTCATTTGCCTTAGCAACACTAATAGAATTTGTCTTCATAAGCTGAGCATTTTTAATGAGAAGTTCATTTGTAGTTTTATTAATCTTTTTATGTCTTTCAATAGTATTTTGTTGATTAAGAAGAATTACTGCCATAGCCAATTGAGATTTCCACATAGGAATTACGGTTGTTGCAATAGATTCTGCTTGATTTGACAATGACATATTACCAGACTGAATTGCACGAATTCTGAACAAATCCTGATTAAATATATACTCCATAATTTGCATATCAGCAATACGTTTCTCAAGAGCATGCTGAAAATTCTGTGCGTCATGAATTACAATTGGAGCAAATTCAGTCGGGCGGCTAATCATGTAATCAATGCGCTCTGTAATTTGTTCATTTTTAAGTTTTGCAGCAATAATATATTCACGAAGTTCATCAATGTATTTACAATTATTATCAAAAATGATCTCTAATACATTATTATCACGTTCTGCAATAATTTTATGTTGACGAATACGATTTGAAATCTGATCAACATTATTTTTAATAGTATCATACTTAATAATAATTTTATCAGCTGACATAATAAGCTGACGAATTCCAGGTATTTTACAAAGAAACCTTTTGAGTTTTGTAGATGAAAGATCATCAACATCCACCATTTTAAGCTCAGCAAGTAAATCATTAATGAGAATATTTGCCTCATTATTGCTATTATTTGCACGAACACTATCCAAAAGCATATCACCATTTTCTGAAATAGTTTTGGAAATTTCAGAACCATACATCTGAACGCTTGTAATATCACTCTCATTAATAGAATCGGCCTTTGCCAAGTGCTCTTTACGCTCAGCCGGTGTAAGCAATTGAATATGCTTTTCATAATCAAAACCAACTGCATTTGCAAGTTCAGTTTTAGATACTGTAATTACACCATTGCTAACTACATCAGAAGAATCATGTTTAACTACTGTAGTACTAATAGGCGCTATTCCCATTTCAACTGTTTGCGTGTCTTGAGTCTTTTTTGCTTCTTTACCCATAATTTTAAATATTTAATTAATGTTTTTATTGTATTCAGCAAGTTTAAAAAGTTTCAAATTTTTTGTAATTTATATGAAAATGTTTTTCCATCGGTTCCTTCTTTAGCTGCCAATTCTTCTTTATTTTGAATATCTAAATAAAAAATATTATATTTAGAAGACCATAATGGTTTATATCTTTTTTCTGCTAAATAATAATTAACTAAACCGCCCCATACCCCATCTTCTCTTAATACATCACATTTATCACCATATATTTTCAAATTATCCACCATTCTATATTGATATTTGTCATGTTTAGAATTTAATAATTTAATAGACAAACCGAAATAATCAGGTTGCCCCCACATATCATAATACCATTTATCATAAATTTCAAAAGAATCATAATGTTGTAAAAATGATTCAGCAAATTCTTTGGATGCAAAATAAAATGGAAATGTATATTTCTTTATTCTCTTAAATCCAAATAAAAATTTTATACATGAATATATAGTAACTTTATATACAAGATGTTTTCCATTTGTTCCATAGAAATGTTCTTGTATATCAACTATTTTTTCTCCTATTTGTAAATTATCTAATAATGTTTGTTTCATACTTCACATAATTTATATGAATATACTTTCCCTATTGTGCCTTCTTTAGCAGCAGTTTTTTCTATATTTTCTATTAATTCATAACTAAAATTTTCATCTTTATAAGGATATTTAGAATATGAATCAGTGTTAACAAATCCTCCCCATATTTCTCCAACTTTTAATCTTTCTGATTTGCTACATGGGCAACACATTGAAGTATATGCGTTAATTAGCCAATAATTATTATGTATCTTTTGAATATTTCTTGGGCACATATATACCACATTATCAGCATCATAATTAAAGTTAAATGAATCATAATGCTTTAAAAATGATTCAGCAAATTTTTTAGATGTAAAATAAAATGGGAATTCTACTTTGTTTATCTTTTTTCTTAAAAATTTTCTGACGCATTCATATACAATTACATCATACGCAAGAATTCTTCCATTTTTACCCCAATAATATTCTAGTATATCTGCTGTTTTTTCTCCAACTTGTAAATTATCTAATAATGTTTGTTTCATACTTCACTTAATTTATATGAATATGTTTTTCCAATAGAACCTTCTTTTGATGCAATTTCCTCTATTTTATAGATTTCAGTATATGATGAAAGGCAATCTACATATTTTCCTGCAAATTGATTGCTGACATATCCTCCCCATATTCCGCCAGGCTTCAATCTTTGTGATTTTGAACATGGGCATTCAACTGATTTGTATGCATCTATTAAATAATATCTATTATGTGGCTTTTCTATGTTTTTTGGAACTATACTATAAGTACATTTTATTCTTATACCATAATCAAAATAACTATCTTGAATAATATTATAATTATCATGGTCTTTAATATACATTTCTGCCAATTCTTTATATTCAAAATAAAATGGAAATTCATATATATCAACAATACGTTTCTTAAACAAGCCAAGAACACGTTTATATTTACAAGTATATATAGTTACTTTAAATGCTAAGCGAAAACCATTTTTACCCCAATAATATTCTTGAATATCTGCAACCTTTTCACCGGGTTTTAAATTATGTAATATTTCTTGATTCATCGCTACAATTTTCAATTAATTCATAAACTTTTTCTTCTAATGGTTTTGACATACCAATACGTACTGATTCTAAATATTCATTATATGCTTCTGATAATTTTCCTCCATGATACCTTGGGGCCTCATCATAAAAATGTGTTTCAATAATAGTAAAATTGTGTAAAAAATCATTTTTTAATATATGATAGCCTAATACAGTTGTGGGGTTTAAATATATATTAAATCCTTTTTTTCTGCAATGTATGACAAATCTATATCTCCATGCATTGGAACAATTAAATATATTCCAAAAACTGAAATTGAAAATATATGAATTTTCTATAAAATCTATTAATACATCTTTATTAACAAAATATACAGGATATTCTTTCCAGAAATGAAAAATTGGAAACCTATAATTAAGAACATAAACATCATCATCAAATTCTGCATTCTTAAGATGTTTTTTTATTATTTTGTACTGTTTATTCATTTTTGTTAATTTGAAAAATTACCTCTTTGCATTATGTCATATATTTTCTAGCAAAACATATTTGTGAACAGTTTTAGATTCAAAGTCTTTTATTTCACTTATAGTTTCATATGAATCTGTAGGAATCATTTCTGATTCTTCTAAATATTCTGGTTTAATAGTATATGATGGTATTCTAAAAAAATAGTCAACAACCAATTCTCTGAAATCATAAAAATTTCCTTGTATACCATTCATAAATTTTTTATCCAAGTCATTTATATAGAAATCTATTACATTATTAGTTCGTTCTATTATATTTGATTTTTCACATTCCTTTGTAAATTTGATAAAAACTGGTTCAATTAATTCATCAATATATATTTTATAGGTTTCATATATCAATTGTTTATTGAATTTTTCAAATTTGCAAAATAAACGATCTCCACATATTTTCATATTTGGAAGATATTTTGCAAAATCTTCTGCGCATTTTAATGTCTTAAATGAAAATGGAACAATTTTTTGTTCTTCAGTTATAACCTTAATGTGTTTTTTGAAAAATAAAAATTTTGTTATAATATCTTCTTTTTCTTTAACTTCTATAAATTTTATAAAATATCTGCAATAATTTTCATCACCATTAATATTATTAAAATATAATGGTGATATAATTATTTCCTTTATTTTTGATTCATACTGAATTGCTTCAGGAAGATTGTATTTATTTGCCATAGCATTTATTATGCAAATTTATAATTTTGTTTAGCACTGTATACATTTTCTACATATTCCTTTGTAATTATAAGCTTGCGTTTTCTTGTAGACGGAATATCATACATATATTGAGTCATTATTTCTTCTATAATGGAACGAAGACCACGGGCGCCTGTTTTTGTACCAATCGCTTTTTCTACAATATAATCAAGAGCGGCATCTTCAAATTCAAGTTTGACATTGTCCATCTTAAACAATTTAGTATATTGTTTAATAATAGAATTTTTTGGCTCAGTAAGAACTCGTCTCAATTCTTCTTTAGTAAGATTTTTAACATATGTGATAATAGGAAGGCGCCCAACCAATTCTGGAATCATACCAAATGCTCTTACATCATCGGCTGTAAGATATTCAATAATATCATCTTTCTTTACATTATGAGTGTTATCTGCATTAAATCCAATTGCACGCATATTAAGACGTTTTTCAATTCGTTTTTCAATTCCAACAAACGCACCTGAGCAAATGAACAAAATGTTTTTTGTATCTATTTCAATCATTTCTTTTTCGGGGTGTTTACGACCTCCATTTGGTGCAAATCTAACAACACTTCCTTCAAGAATTTTAAGCAATGCTTGTTGAACACCTTCACCTGACACATCTTTTGTAATAGATGGGCTATCACCCTGTTTTGCTATTTTATCAATCTCATCAATAAATACAATACCGTGTTCTGCGCGTTCAATATCACCATCTGCCGCTTGATAAAGCCGTGACAAAATTGATTCAACATCTTCACCAACATAACCAGCTTGTGTAAAACATGTAGAATCTACAATAGTAATAGGCACATCCATTAATTTAGCAATTGTTTTTGCCAAAAGCGTTTTGCCCGAACCGGTGGCACCAAGCAAAAGAATTGAGGCCTTCTCAATATCAGTATCATCTTCATCCTGATTGATTCGTTTATAATGGTTATAAACCGCTACAGCTAATTTAATTTTTGCTTCATCTTGACCAATTACATATTTATCAAGAAATTCCTTAATTTCATGAGGGCTTGGAACTAGGGTTTTAGCAAATTTCTTTTTATTTGTTATTTGTGTATTTTCTAACATTTCTTTTGTGGCTTTTTCAGTCTCTTCCGTCACTTTCGTATATTTATTAATTTCATCAATTTGAAAATGAATAAGATCTGCGCACTTTTCACAAATATATTGGTTATTATTACTTCTAATAACTAAATTGACATCAGTTTCAGGTGCACCACAAATACAACAATAATGAACTTCAGGAATTTCATCAATTCCATGTTCTTCTGTAATATTCAAATCATCTGTTTGTTCTTTAATGTTTAACTTTTGATTTACTTTTTCACCACTCTTTTTAATAAAAAGCTTTTTAAAAAAATTCAATATCTCTTTCATATAATAATGGATTTTTACTTAACTTAAATCATATATTTTATCATTAAAAATTAAAAAGTTTCATTTATGCAAATATAAAAAATGCGCAAGAAAAAAGGCTTCTGATTCTAATTCAGGCATAGTTAACTCATTTGTTTGCATGTTAAATATTTTTATAATACCATTGTCATTTATATAAAACGGAGAAGTTACTATTTGTGCTTTAAGAATCATTGCCTATTCATATGAATACATTATTTCATATTGCTGAATTAACGCATTAAGGCTTTTATAGATTAATGTTGCATGTTTTTTAGTTAACATCTTCAGATTCATCCGTTTAAGACGTTTTATCCTTGGCATATTAGAAATAACAGTATTGCAGGCCTATTTGAACTGCTCATATATATATGACTAAATATACTATTGCTTTAATGTAATAGGAAATTTAAGCGGGTCTTTCATTAAAAACCCTCTGTATAAAACATCTACAAAATTCTATTGTTTTTCATAATCTATATACCAACCTACAAATGCATTTCCATTTGTCAAATCATTGCCTGGCACAAATTTTTTAATATTACTATTATATATAATTGGAAACCCAGGATTTATGAAATCAAATAACATGCCATCATAAACAATATTTTTCTTTTGTTCCGGCACATCATCAAACTGCTACGTACATGATTCTAATTCATCATCCAATGTTAGCATATATTTCAATCAATTTAATTTATTTATAATAAATAATAAAAGTATAATTAGGATTAATGGCAAAGCTGAAAAATATAGAATCATTCTTTGAAGATGAAATGCATTTTAATGACAATTACACCTATTTAGGATATGATTTTGAAAAAAATATCATGAAAAATGTTTTGTCCCCAGAAATGTTCGCAAATCCTGTCAATGATACACCGATGAGACAGCTGGAAAGAATGATAGAATTTCTTGTTTAGCAAGTTAAAAGAATCAAGCTTGAATACGATTTTACATTACCTAAAAATTCAAAGAATTTAAACTAATATGGCATCAATTATTGACATAACTAATTTAAAATTTTACACGGCTAAAGGTTATGAGATTCCTATGCAGAAATCCTATGTTTTGACATGGGAACTTATTCCTGGCAATCTGGCATCAAAATATTTGCAATCTCCAATCCGCGGCTTTTTTATGGGGGATGTTAGCTTTGGAGAAAATGGAGAGTTAAAACTTAAAGAAAACTCCTTTGTTTCAGGATTTATAAATTAGGGAGAAATGTATGTAAGATTTGCATCAGAACATTCCATTGATGAAAATGGCATGCAAGTTTTTAGTTATGATGAAATTGACCCTAACACAGCTTTATTACCACCAGAAGAATATTTCAATTATGCAAAACAAATATTTTTAGATGAGGATAATACTGTTAAAGTGTCAATCAATGTTAAAAATTAGGAATTTACTAGCACATTTAACATTAATGAAATATTTGTATTAGATGCTGATGTATCAACATATCAGGATTATACAGCAGTCAAAACAATTTATACAGGTGAAAATTTAGACAATAACCAAGAATTCTATCAGACAATTGGATTAAGCAAATTAGATTTAATGACATATGATGAAAGCATATCTGATGATGAATTTATAGAATCTACATATATTCAAAAAATATTTGAGGATACTGTGCCAAATATAGGCTTATATTTTCCATTTGTTAGGTATGCTGGTGATTTCTATCAAGATAAAGTGTCATCAGACTTTATAGCGGCTGATACTATACTTATTTTAGAAGAGGTCCGAAATGAAGATGATACATATAGTTATGTAAAACCGTTTATTACAGCAGATTCATAGTATTCATTAATTTTTCAGCCGTCTTCTGAAAGTGAGTTGAAAATTGTAGATGAATCATCAGAACATAGTCTTAAATATAAAGATTTTGCTGCTTTTTCAATGTCAAACTCGTAGTAGGACGATTTGGCTGATCCTTTTTCATTTGCTATTGCATTTCAGGCAAAAGAAGAGGGTGTATACCAAAATCTTTTAGGAATATATTTGACTTCTAAAGATGAAGACAGTGAAAAAGAAACAACATTTTTCATGGGAGCAATTTCAGTTAAATCTGAAGTTGAAGCTGAAGATGAGCGTTTCAGAACATTATTAACTAACTTTGGTATTCCTGATCCAAATAATTATTCAAATATATTTGCCGAACAAGACTATCAAGAACAGGGTAAAGACTATACATTAATTAATAAAAAATCAAAAGAATTAATGCTGTCATATGATTAGATATTTTCATATATAGGAACATATAAAGCATTGATTCGCGCAATTAAATATCTTGGTTATCAAGATATTGTATTTAAAGAGTGGTATTCAATTAAAGACACCAATGATAAAATAACAGATATTGCTGTATAGGTATTTGATTCATCTAATGGTAATTTTTTAAAACAAAAACTTGCAGATTACGGAGTTTCCATAGAAGATTTTAACAATTACAATAAGCTGAATAGGATTTCAATGATTTATCATTTTAATGAAGTTAGTGACAAATCTGAAAAAATCAAAACTGTTAGAGCTCATAATGATTCATCATTGGGGAAAATTGTAATAAATGATATGTACAATTTTCATACATTTATTTCAGGTGTCCCATTAACTCAACCTGTATATATATACAGAACTGAAGAAATTCTTGCTAAATTATATGCAGTTAAACAATGGTTAGAATAGCATATCATCGGCGTTGGCGCATATATCGCTGATATTACAGGAGAAGGTGTGTATTTTGGCTGGCAAAAAACTCAAGGTTATCAAACACAGCATCATTTAAATGATTTTTCATAGGAACAATATTATACACCAGATGTTAAAGCTGTTCTTCCATTTATAGAATCTAAAGGGAAAATTGAGTGTACATTAAATGAATTGAATAACTCAGTGAGATTTATTGATTATGATGAGACACCAATATGCGCATTTGATAAATATGATGTTTCTATTAATATACAAACAAATGACGGAACGCAGCTAAATTCATCAATTTTGACCATAACAAATTCTATTGAGGCTCCTGTATTAGGTGATGAATATGAATTTGATTTAATTAATAAACCTGATTCAGGAACATTATATGAATGGTCATTAAAAGATAGTTCTTCTCAAATTCTCATTTAGGATGGAGAAATCAAATTATTGTTTGATGATGATGCTGAAGCCTATTTAGATTCAAGCTGTCTTCCAATCATAACTCTTGAAAATGCAAATATTCATAGTGCATTTGGCCAATGGCGCAATAACATCAAATGGATGGTTCGTGAAGAAATTAATGCAGAAACAGGAAATACACAGTACACACTTAAAAATTATGATTTCTATTTAACAACAAGTAATCAGAAAACTGTAAAGCAATATGTTATCATTGAGCCTTTATCTGATGATGCATTTATCAAATATTCCGAAAAGAACAAATGGGGTATTCCAATGTTTATTATTCACGGATATAAATTCAAAAATGTTGACTTTGGCTTTATACATTACAGTTCTTCTACTGGAGAGGACATTTCAATAAATGAGCACGACTATTATAATCTTGAGGACTCTTCCAGTGATTTTATTCTTGAAATATTAAAAGGTGATATTTTATTCAAGGATATGGATAATTGTGCATGTCAAGTTTCATTTTCAACTGACTAGATTTATCAAAATTTGACAACTGATTTGAACAATAGATATTAGAATGAATAGATTGTACAACCAATATATACTTATCATTCAGAAAGAAAGCCATTTGTAGTAATTAATACTGACACGTTCAATTCAAATGAAAACATTATTGATTGTCAAGACATATTAGATGATATATACACAAATTCACAAAATGACATTATATCAGAATACAAAAAATTCGAATCAGATATAATTACATTTAATGCAGGAATTTCAGAAAGTAAAGACATAGCTAAACAGGATTCAATCTATGCAGTAAATTCAACAGATTTTACAAATGATATTTAGATGTTTATAAATGAATTATAGAATGCAAAAAAGACTGAATTGCTAGATGCATCTCTTAACAAAATTATTAATGATAATTATACGTGCAATAAAACAATTACTGTCGAAATTAGCCGTCTTGGTAATTATGAAATGATTGTTCGCGCATTTGACAAATACAATAATATCTTTACATCTAAATATGATAATGTTGTTGATGTTGTTGCGGCACCAATTCCTATTGATACGTATATTGAAAATAAGAATTCTAATAACGAATCGAATTTTTACATGAAGAACATTGATGGTTCATTACAGACAACAGATTAGCTAAATGACATAATTAATGGGTGTGACATAGAAATAAAATATCCAAAAACATATCATATTTACAACATTGATTATAATTTGAAAAATGACTATATTGAATTCGATAATATCTCATATGCAATTGACACTCCTAAAAATAACAATATTGTCATTTTTGATACAATGAATGAAAGATGCATAGATGTTTCTGCCATAGAAAATGGTTTGCGTTTACAAATGTTAGATGAAAATCCAAATAAAATTTTCTTATATGCAGATACTTCATCTATTCAGCAAACAGTTTCTGTATTTGTATATGATTAGCGTCAAAAAGAAATAGTATATAAACTTGAAACCTGTGAAGTTTTGAATAGCTCTTTGGTTTCTTAGACAAATGATGTCAATTTTGAATCAGATTCATATATAGATATTAGTACAAATTCAAGTGAATTGATAAATTATGTCAATGTAGACAATTATAAAATATTTGTTTTAAATACTACTGAATATCCTATTTGTTATTTAGACGATCCATCATTGAATCTTATATCAAATATCGAATTAGATTATGACAATCAAAAAACATATATAACATATAATTGTGATTAGGTATTTAATAAAGAAGATGTCATAAAAATTAGATATTATTATGATATTAAAAATCAAAATGAACTATAGCCTATTATAAATGACAGCTCAAATTACAAATACGGAAAACTTATAAATGAAACTGCTTATAGAGTATTAGATGTTTTTGGATTAAATTATGATTCATCTACAGAAAAATATAATTCATATGTTTATACAATAAATGGATTGCCAAACACGCATTTATTGAGTGATGCATCTGTTTCAGCATTTATAATGTATGCAGCTCAATATCCAGTTAAATATGCATCTAAAATTGTTGGAAATGCATATGAATTTAACCAATTAGTTGGGTATGAAAATTATTCAATACTTAGAGATCACTTCAAGTTTAATACAACATAGTTATTTTTAAAAGACTACATTGATAACACGTATGGAATAGAAATAAACGATTATGATTATACCAATGGGAAAAAATACTGGAATGATTTTGAACAATATGCAGAAGATTCATCTATTATGAATATGTATTGTTATCATCAATTCCCAGTATCAATTGAACAAGGATATAATGCGATTTTCGGGTCTCATAATTCTAATCATACATTCAAAGAAGGTTTCAAGAAAAAGTGGAGAGTTTCTGTTGCTTCTGTTGATGAATTACAAAATATTTCAGAAAATATCAATACTAATGGCAAAGAAACTTTATTTAGATGCATTAATGACTATTTAAGCATCAAACCTTATATGTTAGGAAGCCACGATATTGAATTAGAATGTACAGATATTTATGGAAATAGATTAGTAAATAAAGGTGAAGGATTGTTATTTGTTAATATAAATGAAACATAGGATTATACTGATTATGGTTATGCATAAAGAAAACCTCTACAATTAAATGTAGAGGTTTCTTATTTTAATAGATTTCATTATCGTATTCCATTCATCAACTTCTTTTTTAGTTAAAAATATACAATGAGTAATATCTTTTCCTTTTCGCAAATTTGCTAACAAAACTTTAAAAATATTTTTATAAAGCTCAGATTCTTTACAAAGCTCCTTTGTTACTTGATCAGGAATATATTCAAACCCAATATCGAATTTTTCTCCCACATATGGATTTTCAATTCCAGAAATTACAATATTATTTTCAATTGTATGTGTAATTTTCTCACCATTAATGATATAATTATTAAATAAATTGCAAACAGTTTTTGTATATGATGTATTAATTTTGTCTGTATAATTATGTATCTTAGAAAATTTTATAAAGTCTGATAATAAAAATTCATAACTTGATTTTTCCTGCGGTTCAATTTTAGCTTTTTTGTTTTCTATTTGATATATCTTTTTATTCCATTTAAAAATATATCCTTCAGGATTATTTTTATCTGTTGCATATATCTTAGAATCATCTTTGATAAGGCGCCTCATTATATCTGAGAAGCTTTCTTCTTCAGATAATAGTTTCTGTATATGATGCTGATAAATTGCTCTAATTGAGCTTACACTAACTTTATTTAGCAGACATTTATAATCTACATTATAAACATCTGGGAATTTTAATGTTGCCAATATTTTTTGTGCATCGAAAATCTGGCCATTGAAATGTACATAATCAAATATATATCTAATATGTTCATTATATGAAGTGTTGATAGGTTTTTCGCATGGAAAATAAAACATCTTAATTTCATATCTAATATGTTTTTCAAACCAATCCTTATTTGACAAAAGAAGATAATTCCAATCAAGGAATAGTTTACTCCACATTGAATTGAGAATCAAATCAACACGATCGATCTCTTTACCATTTGCCTTTTTAATTTTAATTTCACTACGTGAAATAACCTCAACACATACATAGTGAGTATCAATTTTTTCCTCAATTGAACAATTCAGCATAAAATCTTTAATATATTTTGGGGATTGTTCTTTGAGTTTTTCTATACTTTTAATCATAATTTAGCTAATTCGTATTTTTGTAGTTCCAATAGTTTAATGTATACATCATGTTAATGCCTTATCTACTAGATGTTTATTTTGTTAAAATAATTCTTCAGACACAGAATCCATTAAATCATCTATTGGCGTATTATCGTCAATTGACATATTAATTTTTCTATCAGAACCAAATTCAATTTCGCAGCCATTATTATCTAGCATTTTGTCAGATATATTTTTATTTTCTAATTCAGATGATGTATCATATCTTTCTTCAATAGATGGTGAAAAAGATTTAATAATTGCATATTGTGCATTATTATAACATATATCTCCATACTCCATAAGAGCAAATGAATTGCCAGCCAATTCAATATCAACACGTCTAAGCAATGCTATAATATTTACATCGCCAACATTAAATGTCAATTCAATATAATTGTCATTGTCAAAAATATTTATATTTTTATTTAGTCGTTTCCAATCTTTATATAAAAATGTATAAATTGGCTCAGTTCTCCATTTTTTCATGAATGCGTTATCAATGGATGTGCTGAAATGCATACATGTATCATATCTATTATTTAAAGATGTCAATGATAATTTAACACCGTCTAAATATATTATTTTAGG